>Ga0233449_1000250_pt1 | contig 73396 bp, 57 predicted proteins | sample SI_124_October20_FD_183012 | JGI IMG/M metagenome (GOLD analysis project Ga0233449, IMG submission 183012) | Seawater microbial communities from Saanich Inlet, British Columbia, Canada - SI_124_October2016_200_MG | ecosystem: Environmental > Aquatic > Marine > Inlet | place: Canada: British...
GGAGTATTCAATTGGTTGATTGCTCTTCTCAATTTCCCAACTTTCAATGCTTTTAGAGTGTATTCACTTGAGCTCGAAACCATGATTAAATGGGCAATGGGATCTTCCAATGTGGTCGTTGTTGATCATTTGGAAATGATTGATCTCGTTCCACAAAAGCACCAAAACAATGTCATTTATCATAGTCACAATGCTGAGTTTAAAATTTGGCATGACTACGGGCATCTCAACTCAAGCATATTTACATCGTGGGCTATGAATTTGGAAGCTGGACGCGTGAAACGGCTCGAACGCTATGCCATCAACTCAACATCTTTCACATTCGCCGCCCCGAATGATCAGGAAACTCTATCCACCGAATTGGGGATTGGATCAGAGAAATTTAGGTTGACATATCATCTGGGTAACGATGAACTTCTTCAGTTACCGGATCTTCAGGATAAACAGCAAAAGCGCATCTTTTACGCTGGAACATTGGACTGGGAACCAAACCGCGATGGACTGACTTGGTTTCTAAAAGAGTGCTGGCCAACAGTTAAATCCGAGCAACCGGATATGACATTTCAGATTTGTGGAAAAGGGGCAAACCCCGAGCTTCTCACGTTGATGAAACGATCTGATGGTGTAGAATATTTGGGCTTTGTTCCTGACCTAACAGAAGTCATGGATAGTTGCACATTGGCTATTGTTCCTTTACGTTTTGGGAGTGGCATGAAGATCAAAACACTCGATGCAATGTACAGAGGGTTACCAGTAGTTACAACCAAGGTTGGTGCTGAAGGAATCGAATTAGTTAGCCAAAAGCACGCCGTCATTGCGGACGACGCAAACGAATTTGCAACAGCAATAACCAGACTCACCTCTGATAAGGAGTTGTGGTCTATGTTAAGCGTAGAGTCGCGTGCATTAGCGCGTTCCAAATACACTTACTCGGCATTGGCAGAGAGTATGTTAAACGATATCAATTTACTGATCAAATGAGACTCTTAGTTGAACTGACCATTACTTGCCTTTTACTCGGTTGTGGAACGACCAATGTGAAGACCGGAGATCAAATACCAGCCGATGTTAGAACCGAGATCAGCGAGATAGATCAAGTTGTTATTTCAAGCATGCATCATGGTGATTTGAGCATACTGGGACCTTACATGTCAGAAATGCTCAGAGAAGCGGCAGGAGAAGGAATCAATCGCTATCTCAACGATGCGCAACGAGTTGTAGTAGATACTAATTACAGTTTACTCCATGAGTTTTTCGTGACGTATGCTTCAACCGAATTGCCAAATACATTACAATCCGGTGGCGTAACGGATGAAGATTTCATATTTGAATTCAAAACCATCAACAAGGATGCGTACATCTCGCTAATATTAATCGAAGGCGAAAACGATCAGCATTTGATCACTAATATCTATGGCGATTATGGTGGAGAATGGAAGCTGAACACAACTCAGTTTAGACCCTATTCAATTGGAGGAATGACAGCTCCTCAGTATTTCAATAAAGCGGAAACGCAGCATGAAGCTGGCCAATTGGCACTCGCCAAAATTTCCATGCAACTTGCTCAGCTCTGCATCAAGCCATGCGGATACTGGACATATCGAAGTGAAGAAAACATTCGAGAATTTGGGTTGACTGTGACCCAAGATTTTGAATCGAACTATTCGTTTCCAATATCGATTGGAGACGCAGAAGTGTTCCAGATCAGTCCTCAGCTGGACAAGGACGGCGTCGTACCCATCATCAGATTCGTGACATCTCACAACTTGACGGACACATTATCGCTGGCAGCTCAGCGAGACGTACTTGTTCCAAAAATGGATTCCCTCTTTCCAGGAATTGATGAATACCCTCTTTTCTATCTTTCGGCCTACAACGTCATGCCTGATGGACAGACCAACCCAGAGCATGTGGAATTGGTATCGAAATGAAAAAAGTTAGCCTCTCAGAGAAATTCGAACTTATTGATGACCATTGGAATCCTCGCATAGTGGGAGAACTAAATGGCCAACACGCCAAACTCGCTAAGCTTCATGGAGAATTTGTCTGGCACAAGCACGATGCGGAGGATGAGTTATTCTTTGTCGTCAAGGGACAGCTGAAAATTGAGTTGCGCAACTCAGAAATCATTCTAAATCCAAATGAGTTCTTCATCGTGCCCAGAGGAGTAGAACATCGTCCAATTGCAGAAAACGAAGTACAGGTGATGCTGTTTGAGCCGAATACAACCTTAAATACGGGGGATCAAAAAGACTCCAACTTCACAAAGGAAGATCTACATAAGATTTAGTAGAACAGCTCGTCATTCCAAAGCGCCGTCTTCAATCCGATTCCAAAAATGACCGTGTTGGCGCTTAAATTCTTAGTTCGTTCACCATGATAGTTAATACTAATCTCTGCTCTGGCGTTGAGGCTCTCGATGAATACATAACCTGCAACAGCCCTGACGTTGGTTATATCCACTCGCTTCCCTTGAAGTAAAAAATTACCATGCTCCCGGCTGTTGAGATCCCGTTCAGTATTCGAGACCAATGGGTCATCTCCCAGAAAGCCGAGGTTATTCGAAAATCCTTTTCGAGCATATGTGGTGAACAGTCCAAATCGCCACTTATCTGGTTGCCAAGTCGTGACCTGTACCCATTCAATAAAATTAGAACCCAAGGGATGTGCCAGCGACTGATTCATATGCGTGAAACTTTGAATTCGGTTGCTATGTCCGTAGGTAAATGGTCGTACCATGTTGAATTCAGCTAGAGCAGTCGCATTCTTCCATCCGAAAGGTTCAATCAACTTGAACCCAACTTGAAGTGATTGCTTGTTGGCCCACCAGCCTGTTTTGATCGTGGAATCTCCCGTCAGTTTTACTCGCCATGGCGCATTCACTTCAGAGAATAGAAATTCATCCAACAGAAGTTGTCCATACAAGGTCAATGAACTATTAGGTCGAATCGTCGTGCTCAACCCAAGCAAGCTGTTGTCACTTGAACCTAGGCCGTACTCAACTGGCCTAAAAAAGATGATTGGATTCAGATACTGTATATCATATCCGCGGTTCACCACAGAGTCTTCCTGCTCCCACACCACGGCTTCGAATAATCCAATATTCCACCACTTTGTGAGGTTTACACTCAAGTAGTGCATCGTTGAAAATTTATTCTTCAGCGGATAGAATCTTGTTGGGTAGTCATAGGTTTGTTTTAGCCCCGTATAAAGAACAGAATACTTGACTTTCCACACTTCTACATCGGCCTTGAAATAGTTGTAGTTAGACGCAAAGTCACTCAAGAAAACTGATCTGAATCCTTCTCCAATGAAGTGCCTTCCACGACCGGCGAAGAGCTCGAAATGCTCCGATGGCTTGTAGGCCAAACAGAATGTTGATTGATTGTAGGAGTAGTTTGGGCCTCGGTCAATTTTCCGACCGAATCCAGGAAACACCCCCAAGCTATCGGCAACCTGCCGCTGATAATCCGGTGGCTGAGACCATCCAAGAATTCCATTGTAGTTTAAATACACCTTGTTCTTATAAACGATGCCCGTAGAAATTCCAGCTTGATTCGAAAACCCATTCAAAGTCGAGGTGTTTTGTTGACTGTAGCCGAATACACTCAGGATGGGTTCGATTGCGAATTTGACTTTGCGATCAGTCATCCCCAATGGCTTGCAATTCCACTTATCTGCTGTATCGCTAAACGTACTTTGAACAGTCCAATATGAAATTGGTTTTAGAGAAAAGTGTCTGGCGGACAATGAATCTTTAACTCCTTGCTCCAACTTGAAATTTGAAAAGTGCTCGATTGGAACAAGGCCCATTTGTGCCCCGACCATGATCTGAACCAATAGAAATATTGAAACCAGAATTATTCTCATGAAGCGGGGGAAGTTCGCTTACGCTTGATATAAGTTATCAGACCAGGAATCTGCGAAAAGAGCAATGAGACAACCACCATGATGATGAATACAGCGCTTGGTTCTTGTCTAATACTTGTGGATAATAAAATCATGAAAATCGAGGTGGCATATACAAGAAGTACTGTCCTTCGATGTCCATATCCCATTTCAAGCAAGCGATGATGAATGTGGTTTCTGTCAGCCGCAAAAGGGGACATTCCTCGAACGATTCGGTAGACAAAAATTCGGAGTGTATCCGTCAGAGGATATACCAGCGCGGCCATTGCAAATACTGGTCTGGAAACACCAAGCAATTCATTAGGCAACTGCTCGACGGGATACTCGATGAGCTTTATGGCGAGAATGGACAGAATAAGCCCAATGGTCAAGGAACCAGAATCGCCCATGAAAATTTTGGCAGGTGAAAAATTGTAGACCAAAAACCCGAGAAGACTTCCCGCCAACGCGAAGGCCAAAACTGCATGCTCAATCGCTCCAGCTAGTTGGAACCAAATTCCCATTGAGATTGCGGCGATCACTCCTATTCCACCGGCGAGTCCATCCACTCCATCAATCAAATTGATCGCATTTACAATGACGGTATAGGTGACAATGGATAAAAATATACTTGCCCACTCAGGGATTTGTTCGATACCAAAAATGCCGTGCATACTTGTAATACGGATGTCACCCATGATGACGAGAATGAAGGCTACCAAAAGGTGTCCAACCAGCTTTTTCACTGGAGCGGTCCCAATGATGTCATCTTTTATGCCTATGAAAAACAAAATGATCATCGTAGCACCGATGTATTGAAAGTCTTTGAGAGCTCTTCCCATTTGACCGATGTCCGCCATCTCACTAAATGGATACCACATCAAGTAGGAGAAAAGTGTTCCGGCGAAAATGATGATGCCGCCTATCGTCGGGATTCTTCGGAAATGGAGCTTCCTTTCCTCGCCGGGCTCATCCACCAATCGTTTTAGATATGCCACCTTAATCAAGGCCGGAGTCGCCAGAATGGCCACCAGCAGTGACGTAGCTATTGCGAGTATTATATTAATCATAATCAGTAGTCTACGTAGCGGTTTAATAATTGGGTTCGAAAAGCGAAGTAGACATAGTTGTCATGTATTCCTCCGACAAGTGCGTCTTCATTTCGGTTAATGATGCCAAAGACGGCTTGCATGTTTGTCTTTGGATTGATCAGGTAACCCAGCTCTGTTCGAAAGAAATCTACTTCTCGACTGCGTTCAGCCGAATTCCATTGCTTCCAGCCTTGAGAAACATTCATTCCATTGTACTGAACCGAGAAAATAAGGTCTCTCCAGGTCAAGTCAAGTTTTCCAATAAACTCCGAAGCACCGGGTCCCAAGTTGTAGCCTAGAGGTTGCCCCATGTGCGAATAAGTGTCATATTCAGCAATCATATTCGGCCAAGGAATTGGACCTATGTAAGCATAAGACTCGACAGTGTTATACTCCATTCGATTAGAGATTCTTAGTTCTCCTAAATCAATATTTAGATTGTATCCAACCTGCAGTCCGGTCTTCCCGTATTGAGCCATCCATTGAGCGTAAAACTCCAAGGGAACAAATGGTCGTACCGCTAGATCGATTCCGCTCGGATATAAGTCGGATTTCTTTGCGAGGGTGATTGGGACAAATTGCTCTGTGCTACCAAAATCTGTTGAGGTAAATGCTCCCAAAGAAATCCACCACCAAGGCTGAAACTCAAGATAGGAGAATTTCCAATAATCGCGTTGGAACATCGCTTCCTTATTGTTGTAATTCGGAGCAACACGGTTCAAGGTTTGACGCATGGCATACGTCGTACTGTATGTGATACGATTCTTCCAAAGACTGACCTGACCTCTGACGAAAGTGTATGGTGAACTCCCGTCAGAAAGTAACAATGAGCGATGACCATGACCAATGAACTGACGATCATGACCGAATTGAATGAATGAACCCTCGGTGATGGCTACACCAGCATATCCCGTGGCAACTGAATAGTCGTAGTCGAATGTTTCGCTTGTATTAAAATCCTTAACCCGCGCATATCCCGGAACACTTCCCCGAGTTGAGACCACACTATCTAAATACTGTGGTAATCTGGCCTGATTCTCAAAGAATGTCGTCGAATAAAAGAATCGCTCTCCAACGGTGCCATTCACATTATAACCTCTTGAATTCACGTATAAGGTCCTTGGCGTAATTTCTCTCCGATCACGGCCCGCTTCGAGGTTTAGCGTGATGTCTGCATTTAAGGTGAAATCTGCCTTCCTGATTTCGACCAAATGCTCATTTTTAAGCCTCCGCATGATGAAGCCATCATACTGCTTTCGACTCCAGTTTTTCGTATTTCCATCCATAATCGAATCCAACGTCGATTGCTTCATGAGAAATGGAGCAAAGGCCGTTGGTTGAATTAGTTTCTTGGATGTGAAATGAGCCTCAACTTGCGAAGTGTGGACAGGGTTCATCGGAGAAAGCACGTGCTGAGCCGATAATTCCAATGATAGAATTACTGCAAGAAAAGTTAGGAAACGCAGCATACTGCTAAGTTACGCTGAAATAGAGAACAGATCGGATTGTTTGACCTCTTCATATACCATCCTGACACCATCTTCAAGATCGATTTTATGCTTCCAACCCATGTCGTTGAGGCGGCTCACATCCATTAGTTTTCGTGGAGTACCATCAGGCTTTGATGTATCAAAGAGCAATTCACCTTGAAAGCCCGTAACTCGTTTTACAATTTCGGCTAGCTCGCGGATCGATACGTCAACACCAGTGCCAGCATTGACAAACAGCTTCCCATCATAGTTTAACATCAAGTATAAACATGCATCAGCCAAATCATCAACATGCATGAATTCTCGGAGCGGTGACCCAGTTCCCCAAATCTCTACAGATGGCTTGTTCTCGACGACAGCAGAATGAAATTTCCTTAATAACGCTGGGAGAACATGCGAATTCTGAAGGTCATAGTTGTCATTTGGCCCGTACAAGTTCGTGGGCATAGCCGAAATGAAGTTATCCTCGTATTGATCGCGATAAGCCTCGCACATTTTGATCCCAGCAATTTTAGCTATCGCATAAGGTTCATTGGTAGGCTCAAGATAACCTTGAAGCAGATATTCTTCTTTCAACGGTTGTGGGGCCAACTTAGGATATATACAACTCGAACCCAAGAACAAGAGCTTCGTGACTTTGAACTCGTGACAAGCGTGAATCACATTTGCCTCGATCATTAAGTTCTCGTAAAGAAAGTCGGCTCGGTAAGTATTGTTTGCGACAATGCCACCAACCTTAGCTGCCGACATGAAAACATATTCGGGCTTCTCATCAGAGAAAAACTGCTGTACTTGCTGTTGATCTCGGAGATCCAACTCCTTAGATGATCTGCTAACAATGTTTGTGTAGCCCTCTTGTTGAAGCCTTCTCACGATGGCCGACCCGACCATTCCGTTATGGCCGGCAACATAAATTTTAGTGTCCTTATTCATGGCTCTGAATCACCTCGTGTCCACCTTCCATTAAATACCGGTCTCTTGTGAATCGATCTAAGTCAGACTTGACCATTTCGGAACACAACTGTTGGACAGTTCTTTTCGGCTCCCATCCTAAATTCTTCTTGGCCTTTGATGCGTCTCCAACCAAAAGTTCAACTTCCGTTGGTCTGAAATAACTCGGATCAACTTCAACGACTACTTCGTTTGTGGCAGAGTCAAAGCCTTTTTCATCGACACCAGTTCCTTCCCATCTGAGTTCTACCCCAATTTCTTTGAAAGACATCTCCACAAACTCGCGAACCGCTGTGGTGGTTCCTGTTGCCAGCACGTAATCTTCCGGCTCGTCTTGTTGCATCATCAGCCACATTCCTTCGACATAGTCTTGAGCATGTCCCCAATCTCGTTTTGCATCAAGATTTCCGAGGAACAACTTTTTCTGAAGTCCCATTTTGTATTTAGCCGCGGCTCTGGTAATCTTCCTCGTCACGAAGGTCTCGCCTCTCAATGGTGATTCATGATTAAAGAGAATTCCGTTACATGTGAATATGTTGTAAGCTTCTCGGTAATTTTTACAAATCCAAAACGCGTAAAGCTTGGCCACACCATACGGACTCCTCGGATAAAATGGAGTCGTTTCAGTCTGTGGAATTTCTTGAACCTTCCCATAAAGCTCGCTCGTCGAAGCTTGGTAAAATTTAGTCTTCTCAACCATTTTGAGAATCCGAATGGCCTCCAAGATTCTGAGCGTTCCGAGGGCATCGCTATTAGCCGTGTATTCAGGTGTCTCAAATGAGACCATAACGTGACTCTGCGCAGCCAAGTTGTAAATCTCATCCGGTTGTGTTTCTTGAATGATGCGAATGAGGTTCGTGCTATCTGTGAGGTCACCATAGTGAAGCTTGAACCTCAAATCCTTTTCGTGAGGATCTTGATAGAGGTGATCGATTCTCTCGGTATTGAAAAGACTGCTTCTTCTCTTGATTCCGTGAACCATGTAGCCTTTCTTGAGCAAGAGCTCTGCGAGGTAGGCTCCATCTTGACCGGTGATTCCGGTGATGAGTGCGACTTTGGCCATAAGCAAATTTAGCTAGATGCTATTGAACGATAAACCAGTTGTTGAGAAGGTTTTCCTTGTTGTAACGCATTTCTTCTCCTGTGGTGTGGTCGATGACCTTCTTCCCAGCGGCTCTGACGATTGCATGTCCGGCACCAGTATCCCATTCCATCGTGGGTCCAAAGCGCGGATAAATGTCTGCAGACCCTTCGGCAACGAGACAAATCTTAAGACTGGAACCCATGGAAGTAAACTCAATTTCTCCTTTGTCCTCTTTCAAGCCGTCTACAAACTCTTGGGTTTCTGGACTAAAGTGGCTCCGGCTTGCAACGACGATGTATGGTTCGGCTGGCTTTGACTTAGGAATGGATTCCTTCTTAGAATAAATATCCTGAACAGGGGTATTGGTTTCAACACCTTCCGCAATCCAAGCTCCTTTTCCAACTTCGCCTACAAATAACTTCTTGAGAACAGGGGCATAAATGACCCCATATATCGGTGCTCCATTTTCAATCAGCGCGATGTTCACGGTGAACTCGCCATTCTTCTTGATGAACTCTTTGGTTCCATCAAGCGGATCTACCAGCCAGAACTTGTTCCATCCAGATCGAACTGAGTAGTCCATTTGCTTGCCTTCCTCGCTGAGTGTTGGAATATCAGTGGTGTCCAGAGCTGCTTGAATGGCCAAATGACTTCGTTTGTCTGCCTCCGTTAGAGGGCTTTTATCATCCTTCTCTTCAACGCTGATTTTTCGTTGATAAACATCTATGATTTCAGCACCAGCCTTGAGTGAGGCTTCGATGATTAGGTTCTCAAATTCCATAGCTTGATTTAGGACGGCAAATGTAGGTTTTGATCAATATCCTGAGACGCCTCCAGTAGAAGTTTGTACCGGATGCCACGTCGATTTTGCTTCTTGAAAATCAAGAATGCGGTATGGGTTGGAATCAACCTCAGAAGTGGACCAATCCGCAAATCGTTTAACGTTTTCAATGACGGCATCGCGCGACTCGTCGCTAAGTCCGATTCGTGCAATCACTAAGGCGTTCACATCCATATGAGAAGCCATGTGTGGAGTCAGTTCGCTCATCACACCTGTGAGAATATTAATCACTCCACCTGGCACATCTGAGTTCTGAACAACTTCAGCGAAACTGATTGCAGACGTTCCCATTGTGTTCGACGCCAACACAACAGTTGTGTTCCCGCCACAAATTATTGGAGCAATTATTTGAACCAAACCCAATAATCCATTTTGTTCCGGAGCGACCGCCGCCACAACTCCCGTCGGTTCATGGACCGTGAAATTGAAATGAGCGCTGGCTGTTGGATTTACAGAACTGAAAAGGGCCGTGTACTTATCGCACCAGCCGGCATAGTAAACAAGCGTGTCGATTGCATCCACCACTTCTTTGTCAGCATCAGATTTAGATGAACCAAGCAGCTGAATCTCTTCTGAGAAAGAAGCCGAGCGAGCTTCAAGCATTTCGGCAAGTCGGTAGAGAATTTGCGATCGGTTAAATGCTGTTTTTCCTGCCCAGCCTGCTTGTGCCTTTCGGGCGACAACAACTGAATTTCTAAAATCCTTTCTCGATGCATGACACATGTTGGCGATCAAGGCGCCTTTGTCGTTCTCGATTGAATACGACCTGCCTGATTCTGTCCTAGGAAACTTTCCTCCTATAAAGAGCTTGTAGGTCTTTTGTATGTTGAGTCTACTCATCTTAAAAGTCTAAGTATGCTGATAATCCATGGATTCCACCTTCTCTTCCAAAGCCACTTTCCTTGTATCCACCGAAAGGACTTGTTGGGTCAAATTTGTTGAAGGTATTTGCCCAGACTACGCCAGCCTTCATGGCCTTGGTCAACTGAAAAATCTTAGAGCCTTTATCCGTCCAAACACCAGCCGATAACCCATATGGCGTGTTATTGGCCTTATCGATCACCTCTTCGATCGTTCGGAAAGTTTGAATGGCTAGTACCGGTCCAAAAATCTCCTCTTGGGCAATCCGGTTGCTCTGTGCAACATTGGTGAAAAGCGTCGGGCGGCACCAATAGCCTATTTCCGGCAATTCACATTCAGGTTGGTATATCTCTGATCCTTCTGCCCTTCCTACTTCTAAATATTCCTCGATCGTCTGGAGTTGTGATTTCGAGTTAATCGCTCCGATGTCCGTGTTCTTATCCAGAGGATCACCAACAACCAGTTGGTCCATTCTCCTCTTTAGTTTCATCAATACTTGATCATAGACCGATTCTTGAACGAACAATCTTGATCCTGCACAGCAAACGTGGCCTTGATTAAAGTAGATTCCGTTGATAATGCCCTCAACCGCAGCCTCAATTGGCGCATCATCAAAAATGATGTTCGCCGCTTTTCCTCCTAGTTCAAGGGTGACCTTCTTGTTGCCTTGTAGCGCAGCCTTGTAAATCATCTTTCCTACATCCGTTGATCCAGTAAAGGCAAGTTTCTTTGGAATCTTATGAGCAGTCATCATTGCCCCGGTTTCACCGGCCCCAGTGATAATATTCACCACACCAGGCGGAAGGCCAGCGTCCTTTATTATCTCGGCTAGTTTCAGAGCTGTAAGGGGTGTTGTCTCGGCTGGCTTCAATACCACGGTATTTCCACATGCCAAGGCTGGGGCAATTTTCCATGCTGCCATCAATAGCGGGAAATTCCAAGGAATAATCTGAGCTGCAACGCCCAGTGGTTTTGGATCCCGCTGAGGGAAAGCGTATTCGAGTTTATCTGCCCATCCGGCGTAGTAAAAGAAGTGAGCAGCCGCCAGAGGAACGTCGATATCTCTAGATTCCCTGATCGGTTTGCCGCCATCCAAAGATTCGACAACTGCCAATTCTCGACTTCTCTCTTGAATCATTCGTGCGATCCGGTAGATGTACTTCCCTCGTTCAGCAGCAGGTAAGGCGCTCCATGGTTTAAATGCGGCATTCGCAGCTTCGAATGCACGATCCACATCTTTTTGTCCAGCAGCAGCTACCTGCGCTAATGACTCTTCCGAGGCTGGGCTGATTGTTTCAAAATAATTACCATCGGAAGGTGCTTGCCACTCGCCGTTTATGAAGAGTTCATATCTCTCTTTAATCTCAGCCGAGGAGGTGCTTTCCGCCGCTGGTGCTAAATTCCACTCGTTTGACATAGTCAGTCTTTTGAAAAATATTGGGCGGCCTGATAGCTACCAGTTTCTTGTTTAATGATTTGCATTAGTACCTCATTTGCAAGCCGACTAGCACCGAATCTGAACCATTCGTTGGTCAACCACTCTTCCCCCAATATTTCTTTCACCATTCTCAAATAGTGCAGAGCCGATTTCGAATCTGAAATTCCCCCTGCCGGTTTCATTCCAACTTGAACACCGGTTCGATCAAAGTGATCTCGAATAGCTTGCAACATCACCAAGGTTACGTGCATGTTAGCCGCCTGAGATATTTTTCCGGTGCTTGTTTTAATGAAATCTGGGTTAGCAAGTAATGCAATGTCGCTTGCCCTGCGTACCTCGTCGAGAGAACCCAATTCACCTGTTTCAAGGATGACCTTCAATCTCACATCATGAGCATGACAGAGTTCATTTATTCCAATGATTTCATCCAAGACATAGTTGTATTCTCCTTCTAGAAACTTACCTCTGGAAATGACCATATCCACTTCATCCGCACCTTCTTCGATGGCATATCGTGTTTCTGCGATCTTCACATCCATGTCAGCTTGACCACTTGGGAAGTAAGTTGCCACTGAAGCCACCTTCACCCCTGAGCCAGCCAATGTTTGCTTCGCAACTTTGATCATGGTTGGATAAACACAGATCGCCGCAACTGTTGGCAGACCGTCATAGCCATCATGAAGATGCATGGCCTTGTAGCTCAACTGACGAACCTTATTCTCCGTATCAGCGCCCTCGAGCGTTGTTAGATCGATCATGCTTAGGACCTTTTCAAGTCCAGAGAGCTTAGCCTCTTTCTTGATGCTACGGGACTTGATTCGAGCGATCCGATCAATCACTCCCATTTGATCCACCGGAGTGACTCTGAGTTGTCCTAATAATTCGTGAGAATTCATGCTTGCCCCAAAGCTATGAAAGTAGCTCATCCAACCTATAATCACACTAGAGATAACTACATTTGCGCGCTATTAATGAAGGACGAGGGTAATAACGTTTTCAGCGTATTTGACGAGCTCATTTCGAAAGAGGAAAAAGAGGCCTTTTTGAATCAAAAAGCTTTTGTTGTTTGGATGACCGGGCTTTCGGGGTCAGGTAAAACAACGTTGGCCAAATTTCTCGAACGGAAGCTGCTCGAAAATGGCTATTTCTCAAAGCTTTTAGATGGTGATAACGTTCGGAGCGGATTGAACAATGGACTTGGCTTTAGTGAAGAGGATCGAATTGAAAACATTCGCCGAATTGCTGAAGTGTCCAAGCTTTTTACTCAAGGCGGTCTTGTTTGCATCAATTGCTTCGTTAGCCCGACTCATTCAATTAGGCAGATGGCAAAAGACATCATCGGGGAGGACTCCTTCTTAGAAGTGTTCATCAACACTCCACTTGAAGAATGTGAAAAGCGCGACGTCAAAGGACTTTATGCCAAGGCTAGAAAAGGAGAAATTAAAGATTTCACCGGCATCTCAGCCCCTTTTGAGGCCCCCGAAAAAGCAGCCATTGAAATTGAGACAAAGGACAAATCAATCGAGGAGTCCGGGAATGAACTTTATGACAAACTGATCGAGTTTATCAAGAAATGAAATACAACCTAACGCACTTAAGAGAGCTAGAATCTGAGGCGATGTACGTCATCAGGGAAGTAGCCGCCCAATTTGAAAATCCAGCGCTTCTCTTTTCAGGAGGTAAGGATTCGATTCTGTGTTTCCATTTGGCAAAAAAGGCATTCTACCCAGCCAAGGTGCCATTTCCATTGGTCCACATCGACACTGGACACAACTTCCCTGAAACCATTGAGTTCAGAGATCGGTTGATCGAAGAAAACGGAGTTGAATTGATCGTGGGATCAGTCCAAGAAAGCATTGATCAGGGTAAAGTGGTCGAAGAAACTGGATTTAATGCTAGTCGAAACGGACTTCAAACTGTAACACTTCTCGAAACTATAGAATCAAACAAGTTTGATGCTTGTATGGGTGGCGCAAGAAGAGATGAAGAAAAAGCTCGCGCAAAAGAGCGCTTCTTTTCTCACCGCGATGAATTCGGTCAATGGGATCCAAAAAATCAGCGTCCGGAGCTCTGGAACATCTTTAATGGGATGAAGAAAATGGGTGAAAACTTCAGAGTATTCCCCATTAGTAACTGGACGGAAATGGATGTCTGGCAGTACATTCTCATGGAAAATATTGAGCTTCCTATGCTCTATTTCTCACATGAACGGGAAGTATTCATGCGCGATGGTGTTATCTATTCTGATGGTGAATTCATGAACAAGAGACCAGAAGAAGGACTCGAAAAACGCATTGTACGATTCCGGACTATTGGTGATATGACATGTACCGGAGCAGTTGCTTCAGATGCTTCAGACCTCGAATCCATTATTGAGGAGGTTGCCGCAACCAGAACGACGGAACGAGGAACAAGAGCTGACGACAAGCGTTCGGAAGCCGCGATGGAAGACAGAAAAAAACAAGGCTATTTCTAAGAATTTACGATGAGCGAAACAACAACAGCAGGATATCTAGACATGGAACTTCTTCGCTTTACAACAGCGGGAAGTGTCGATGATGGAAAGAGCACATTGATAGGGAGATTGCTTTATGATAGCAAGGCCATTTTCCAAGATCAAATGGAAGCGGTAGAGAAAGCAAGTAAGAAAATGGGCGGAGATGGCGAAGTGAATCTTGCGCTATTAACGGATGGTCTAAGGTCAGAGCGTGAGCAAGGAATTACCATCGATGTCGCTTATCGATACTTCGCCACACCAAAAAGGAAGTTTATTATAGCCGATACACCAGGTCACATTCAGTATACCAGAAACATGGTTACTGGTGCCAGTACGGCTAACCTCGCAATCATCCTTGTGGATGCACGACACGGTATGGTTGAGCAAACTTGCCGCCATAGCTTTATCGCCTCTCTTTTGGGCATTAAGCACGTCGTATACTGCATCAACAAGATGGATCTTGTTGACTACTCACAAGAAAAATACGAGCAGATAAAATCCGATTTGGAGGATTTCACGGCCAAGCTTGAAATTAGCGACATCCGCTACATTCCTATCAGTGCTTTGCTTGGAGACAATGTAGTTGATCGTTCCAAAAAAATGGATTGGTTTGAAGGAGCTACGCTTCTGTACACCTTGGAGAGTGTTCATATAGGCAGCGATGAAAATCATGTTGATGTAAGGTTTCCAGTTCAATATGTAGTCAGACCTCAGACTAAGGAGTATCATGACTACCGAGGATATGCTGGTAGAGTCGCAGGAGGCATTTTGAAGAAGGGTGATGAGGTGACTGTTTTTCCATCTGGATTCAATTCCAAGATTGCCAAAATCGACACAATGGATGGAGAGATTGAAGAAGCCTTTCCTCCCATGTCATGCACGATACTCTTGGAAGACGATATTGATGTTAGCCGAGGAGATATGATCTCTCGTGTCAACAATCAGCCAAGAGTGGAGCAGGACCATGATTTGATGGTATGTTGGATGAGTCAGCGACCAATTCAATTGAATGGTAAATATGCAGTTAAGCATACTTCACGTGATGCAAGGTGCATTGTGAAGGAAATTCGTTACAAGGTGGACATCAACACTCTTCATAAAATTGAAGACGACAAGAACATTCAGATGAATGACATCGCTCGGATTGTAATCCGCACAACGGTTCCGTTGTTCACCGATCGATACCTCAGAAACCGCCATACAGGAAGCTTAGTACTTATCGACGAGGCGACCAACGAAACTGTTGGCGCGGGTATGTTGATCTAAATTATTTGACGTTAAAGCTGACCGGTAACACGAATATAACCGGGACTTTTTTCGTTCGCTGCTTCCCTGGCTTCCATTTCGGCATCAATTCAATTACTCGAACTGTTTCAGCAGCCAAAGATTCGCTTGGAGCACGCAACACCTTTATTGTGTTGGGGTTAATTCGGCCGTTTTTACCGACGACGAATTCAACATGAACTCTCCCCCGCGTTCCGCGAGTCCTATCAATTCGAGGGTACTTTAAGTTCTCCCCTAAAAAGCGATACAAAGCCTTCTCTCCGCCAGGAAATTCTGGCTTCTCAGTTGCATCATAGAAGGGAATCGGATCTTCTTCTTCGACAGAATCTTTAGAAAAGAAGAAATCCATGTCCAGATCAAAATCGAAATCTGGATACTCAGTATCAATCAAGTCAGATACGATCTGGGTTGGGTCAAGCATCACAGCCGCAGTCTGAACTTGAGGCTGTATTTGAGCCGTTCTCTTCAATGGCTCCACTTTTGTTTTACGAATGGTGACGGGGACTTCATCGACTTCAGTCAAGTCGATTACTTCGTGATCACCAGAAAATTGATGCGCATCGGGGAGTGGTGTCCCGTACTCCAAGGCACATAGACTAAGCCCGAGTGCGAAACACATACCGGTCAGTCTTTTAATTGGATCTATTGTTCTCATTTTGAGTTGTTATTGGTTTCCAACAGAAAGCCAAAAACTTCTCCAAGAACTGTTAAGAGTCTCGATGGGTTAGGATGAGGTACACCTCGTTGAGAATACGGCAATAAAAAAGCCCCACAATCCGATAACTCTCGGAAGCGGGGCTTCAATAATGTTTTGGTTTCTTATTTCAACGTGAAGCGGAACGGCAATTTATAATAAACTCTTACTGGTTTACCTCTTTGACGACCAGGTTTCCACTTAGGCATTTTCTTAACGACGCGAATTGCCTCATTGTCCAAAGCCGGATGAACACCTCTCAGGATGGTGATCATGTTCGGGTTGATTGAACCATCTTCCATAACAACGAATTGAACGTAGACAATTCCTTGAATTCCAGCATCCTTTGCAATTGCAGGATATTTAGTGTTCTTTCCTAAGTACTTGAATAGCTCGACCTCTCCACCTGGGAACTCTGGGTTCTCCTCAACAATCGTAAAGATCTGAGGCTCTTCTGCTACTTCTTCAGGAATATCAATGAATTCAATTTCATCATCTGTGTCCTCGGTATCCTCAATTTCCAACTCCTCTTCGATTTCTTCATCATCCTCGACGATTTCGATGATCGTAGTTTGTGGTGGCGGTGGTGGTGGCGGTGGTGGCTGCTGTTGGGTGATCGGAATCATTTCCTCCTCATCCAGTTCCAGATTCAATTCGCCCAGTGAACCAACTTCACCTTCGTATTGAACCCACTCGAATGCAACAAGAACAACGCCGAGGGAAATCATCAACCCCATTAGGAAATAGAGTCCCTTTTTTTTCTCAAGACTGACATCTGGATTCTTCTTTAATTGCATGCAATTCTTATTAAGGCGACCAAAATAATGAGTTCAAGTCGGATTGTGTGTGGAACAACGTTAAAATTTAGGGAAAGTTATTGAATGGCTATGTATAAGATTCTGTTCCATAAATCAACAAAAAGCCGCCCCAACCCAATAAAGACCCGAATGAATTTGCTAAAACATCGGAAAGTTCGAAGCTCCGATCAACGAAGACTGCACCTTGAAGCAACTCGATAGCGATTCCGTATAAAAGAGTAATGACGAAGACCTTCATAAGCGTACTGGTCCGAAGAAAAGGGTATGTCCCTTGTTTAATGAATCCAGTTCCAAGTAACAGAAACAGAACAAAAAACAAGAAGGTGTGGATGACAATATCGGCTCCATTAATCTCAGCGGACTGAAATTGGCTTCCTGGCAATCCACAAAGCACCAAAATGACAAGCGCCCATGACAGACCCAAGTAATTGTATTTGAAAAACACGTTTTGAAATTATGCCCCGACTTCGGACTTATAATCGTCCGCAGAAAGAAGAGCGTCTAATTCAGAGGAATCAGAATATTTAATCTTAATCATCCAGCCTTCTCCATATGGGTCCTTGTTGACCGTATCCGGAGCATCTGCCAATGACTCATTGACTGCGACAACTTCACCGGAAATAGGCATAAACAAATCCGAAACTGTCTTCACTGCTTCTACTGTACCAAAAACCTCTTCTCGATCGAGAGATTCTCCTTCAGTCTCAATCTCAACGTACACTACATCGCCCAATTCTCCTTGAGCATAGTCCGTAATACCTACTGTAGCAGTGTCACCTTCAACACGAATCCATTCGTGATCGCTGGTGTACTTCAAATCTTCTGGGATGTTCATCTGTAAGAAAAGTTTGGACAAATATAAATTTTGCCAGCAGGCTGTGGTACTTGCAAAAAATTATCCTGAAAGTGTGAATCTCAGACTGAAACCTGCATTGATGTTTGAGGTTGGGAAGGAATTGGAAATGGCAGGTCTGTTAGCCACCCAGTCATAAAATAACCGAAGCGTAAGAGCCTTGGTAAGCACGTAGTCTCCAGTCACCTTCAATGAATATACGCGCTGTCCCGCCGTTGTCTGGGTTTCATTCTCAACAATTTTTCGAATGATGGTTTTCGAGTCTCGAATGCTAAAATCAGCCCTCAATGTCAAGTCACTTTTAATGGCAGAGCCTCTAACCTCGAAGGGCATCTTCAAATCCTTTATGGTGTATCCTGTTCCAATGATATATTCCAAATTTCCAATTTCGGTGATTTGTCCATTGCTCGTGCTCAGGGTGACATTTCTATCCTTTCTTAATTCAACCCTTGTCAGAAGGCTGTTCTTCCAAGTCATATCAAGATTGACAAGCGGAGAAAACTGTTCAGTGATGGTCACTTGAGAAATGATGTATTCTGGCTGAATTCGATCGGTCAACTGAAAAGTGGTGTCCTGAGATGCGCTTTTAATAAATCCACCGACTGTATACGTTGAGCGATACGAGTGATTCATAGTCACGCTCCTAAAGTATTTCTGAGCAATTTTAAGCTTGCTCAATCCGGTGTAGTTTATTCTCCAATTGGGCAGTACTACCGCTTTCAACGGATTCAATCCAACATCCCGATTTCCTCGTCCAGTATATGCCGCAATAAAGGAAGGAATGAGAACGTCTTGATGCATTGAATCATAGCCATTGATGTAGCCGTTGTGATCCAATTCGGTCACAGATGTTTTCGCGTCTGCCCCAAGTCTTTCAGAAACCACGCGCCGATTGTTCAAGAACCGATTGTAAATCCGACGATTGGCAGAATCAATCTGCTCGAAAGCGGTTGATATACTCAAGATTGAAGCACTGTAGTTTCCTTGTTCGAGCAGCGTATTATTATCTAAAAACATTTGAGCAGAATCACTCCAATTCCAATACCTTGTTGTGTTCGAGGATATCGCCTCATTCGCTGTAAGGTCAATTCTCATGTCCTTTATCGGCTGCACGCTGGACCTAAAACTCAAGTTCTGCGTAAATGTCTCTAAGTATGGATTGAAAATATTCTCATTTTGGATTAGCCAGTTTCGCTCATTTCCAGCATAATTAGCGAAGTGAGTTCCCGTATCACCAAACTGTGATTGCTGACCAAAAACAAACCCAGCACTTGGTGCCATTCCTGCTCTAGGATCCATGCCCAGATAAGTTGCTTCGTGCTTAAAGCCTGGTAGCGTAATTCCTCGATTTCGTGAATAAGTTCCACTCACATTTCGAACGGCCATCAACACTTTCAAGCTCTTGTTCAAGGCCTTCTTGGCCGGACCATCCTTGTCCTTGCCCTTCTTTTTGTCGTCAGGTGACTGTTCGGCCTGATTCTCTTCACCTTCCTTCTTGGCTTTGAGTTGCGAACTCTTCTTTCTGGATTTAGAGCGCGATTTTCCACGGTTAACATCACGCAAGTAAGGCACCTTATTGTAGAGCGAAAGCAGATTTAGCGTGGCATTCAACTGAATTTGCTGGCCATTAGATACCGTGTGTCCCAGCGTGTCTCCTCTGTGGCCGACCCCATTGGCAACATTCTCCTTTCGCGTGGTTGGATCAAGCAAGGGACCTCTAGTCCATTCGTAGTTTCCTGAGTAGCGAACCGTTGAGTTAATCCAATCGGTCAGTGGCAGTTTATTCAAAGGCAGCGCATAGGAAACACTCGTGTTCTGATTGTAATTTGTACTAAGACCAAGATCTCTCAAACTCTTCAAAAGAGAATCTCGGTGATTCTCATATGAGGTTACATTCTCATTTAATTCTGGATCGAATACAGTTCCGCCTGCGTTGTCTTTTCGGTTGATTCTTTCTCCTTCAAACTCCCTGATCAGCGCACGGTTGTTTGCATTGAAATCAATTTTCAACGCCTTCGTTAAGTCGTAGGCCAGAGTGTAATTTCTGTCCCAGCTAAAGGTCTTATCCACGAAAGGTGGCAATACAACCGTAGCTTCAGGATTCAGATTTCTAATTTTTCGCTCCGCGTACCTCCTGTTGAAGTCATTTCGAATGGCAACTGACTTTGGAGCTAAGGAGAAATTGATGTCTCTGATCAATCTTAGCCACTTTGACTTACGCACGAACTTTACCTTTTTAAAAGGCTCCACAATGGTTGGGGTTCCTGAAAAGTTATAGGCTAGTCCACCGCGGTAATTACGAGTGAAATTGTGTTCAGTATTAAAGTCTCGGTAATTTATCTCGGTATATGCATACGTCGCTGATAAGTTAGATACATCATAGAATTGAGCCTTCCCCCCCTTCGTTTTTTCCTTTCTTACATTGGTGAAGTTCAAACTCTTCCGCTCAGTGACTGTCTGGCTTAAATGTCTCAAACTGTCTCTTTCTGAAGGGGAATCTCGGTCATCTAAATAAATATCCATCGGCGTATCTGGCTCTGCAGGCGCAAATTGCGGATTGCTCACGGCCTGTGAATATCCAACATACATTGGTAGTTTGATTCCAGTTGCTTCAGGGATGAACTTGTCCAATTGAACTTGGGCCGAAGCATCAAAATTGCTAAGTGTTTCTCTTTGACGCTCGCTCACTTTCGACTCCAAACTTCCCCATCCCGGAGTGGTGATACGACCGGAGACAGAGACGTTAGCAAAGTCGGCGAGTGTGGCAGACATTCGAGCCATAGCAGCTTCACCTCCACTCTGATCAAAATGTGTCAGCCTGAGCTCGTTTGCCCAAACTTCCAAGCACTTAGGCATTCCGTCATCGTTAGGATTGTTCCGTTTAGCTGGGTTCCTAACACCAATCATCACGACGCGCACGTCTGCTAGGTTAGGGTTACCCACAACGTAAATTTTTCTTCCTGCGCTCGATACAACCTCAAATCGTTGATTGAGTTGGATGTTCCCTTCATTGCCGAGTTTGTCATTCCGAGCTCGTTTTGCTTTGAAGAGTTCTTCAAAGTCGATAACGACGTTGTTTTCAAGCGGCCACACCACTTCCTGATCTGAAACATAATCGTTCCTGTAAAAGCCTTCAGGTGTGATCGTCACCGGCGTCTCATACTCGTAATAATTATTGGTGAAGTCCGTACCAACTCGAATGAATACCCGAATATCATCGCCGTCAACCGGTTGAATTTCATCCGTGGACTCAGCGTGTAAGAACATTTGCATCTTCTTGAACGAACGCATATCGAGCTGAACATTTCTGAATGCTGCTTGAGCCTTTCCGTCTTCTAATCCACAGACTTGCAGTGCAAGACTCTGCTCGTTTTGGCGAGCTAAGTTGGGCGAACCTGCCTGTATTTCACGTTGAAGCTGAGGGGGTAAAACATAGTTCACAGGCTGCTTTGATGAATTCTCCTCGATGTTCACCGCACCAATGTTGAACAGGACATTCGGGTCATCAGCAATGGCTTCTCCCTCTTGGTCGAGATCGCCTAGATATCTTCTCCATTCGCCTCGAACCAACTCCAATCTGGCAAAGCGAAGAAAGACAGGATTCTCAAACCCCTTCATGAACATCCTCATAAATCGGATGCTCCTAAAGTCCTGGACATTTCCAACTTTCTTTTGGAATTCCCGAATTGGAATTTTGAACTGAATCCATCGAACCGTCTTGTTTGGATTTCCTTGGGGGGAACCTTCGAGAATCGCGTTGATATAATTCCTTCCTTCTCTTTCAAGAGCGTCCTCCGAAATGTCAATTTTATACTGATAGTAACTCTCTACGTTATCCAGTGTGTTGTCCCTATTGATGTCCTCCGCATCCGGAATTGTAGACGCTGATGTAGGATATCCTTGCGCATTGAGGGCTTGGCTTTGCTCTGAGGTTGGACTATTTCCTTCTAGGCCATTGTACTTCTTATAGCGATAGAGAATATCTCGTTCCTCTGAATCATAAGTATCATCACGATAGAATTTGTAATTGTCATGTGAAGGGTCATCCAAGATTTCGTTCAGGTTTGGCTGCGCCTCGGGAAATCCTGTCAGTTTCGCTTGCAATGGATCGAGGTAAACCTCTTTGAAGAAGAGCTTTTCTTCTTCATCCCTCAAGCCTTCAAGCCCAACATCTTGATACTCTCTAGTGGCAGGGTTGTTCTCAAATGCATTGACGATTTGCTGGCCTTTCGGATTTCTACCCCAGATCGAAAAATCAGAAGAATCAAGATTATTTGGATCGATGAGTGATCCTTTTTCCGTTGTTGGAAATCCATTCTCGAAACCTTTAACCTCATCTTTCAATACATCCTCAGAAATACTACCTAAGTTAAAATATAACGCTCCATCGGTCTCATAGCCTTCCGCCCCGGGCATACCTTCTATGTTCGCTTCTGCATAAGGATCCATCATCCAAAACTGGATGAATTCAATATTCGCTGCATCGAAATCCGTTTGATCAATCCGTCTTTGAATACCCGCCCATCGAGTTTCTGGATCTTCCAATTGACCTAAGTCAGATATACCCGAAGTTGCCCCCGGAACCGGCTCGACATCGTAGTTATACGGTCCGGGCTCTTCAGGATAAAACGAGAGATCAAACATCGTCGTCATGAAGTTTTGAAGCGATGTATTATTTGAGAATTCCTTGTTTGGGAACACCTCCTGTTCGAAGACTTGACGCATTAAATGATTGTCTTGAATCTCCTCGTTTCCGGCAATATGATCAGGGGTTGTATTATCATCCCTAAAGAACAAAGGATCGATCATGTACCACGACATTCGCGCTCGATTCTTGTTGAAAGTGAGGTCATTCCTAAACTCAGAATTATATCCTTCGGGGAATAAATCAGGCTGCCCTTGCGGCGTACTCGCAATCGACCACATGGTAAAAGTCCTCAGATCAATCGTGCTTTGACTTCCTTCAAAATCGTCGATGTAAGAATTACCCTCATTGCCAATAGCCCGGGCATGTCCTGGAAACAATTTCGCTGCTTCTGCTTGAAACGTTAGGCGTGAAGTTTCCTTGGTATCGATGAGAGGAATCTTGTCGACCAAGGACGTAAGGAACTGTGATTCGGTGCTCCAATTCCCATCTATGCCCACCACAGTGTTATTGATAGGCTCGTCTCCAAAATTTACTTTCTGGGTAAGCGGACGTTCGCTCAAATTCATGATTGTTCCTCCAAAATTGAGGTTGTCATCCACTTTGTAGTCGAATCGCGAAGCGAAGAGCGCTTTGCGATTGATTCCAAAAGCTGAATTACTTTCAAGAGAAACCGAGATTGGAACTCCTGACTCAAGAATTCCTTGATTAATAATCTTGACTCTTCCCAATGTGTAATCAACCGTGTAATCCTGATTCTCGGTCAATTGTCTACCCGCCGCTGTCACTTTAACCGAACCTTCTGGTACATTGAAGGCGTTGAGTGAGATTTCTGAGCTATTCGCACTCTCGTACTTACCCTTGATCGAGAAGCGATTTAAAGCCGGGAAATTGTATTGCGCATTCGCCTGAGTATTGGTGTAGAGCGAATCGAAAGTGAATTGAGAGGCAATGGTTGGATCCCCTGTTTTCTCATCTATCTGCTCTCTCAGATATGAACCGAACGGTTCTAGCACTGGGAAGAATATACGTCCATTAGTCGGATTTACCGTGATCTGTGGAGACGCGAGAAAGTCAAACATTCCATCAGGAACCTGGGCTCGGTTGTTATTGATTCTATCCAAGGCCAATACCTGAAGTAGGGGTTTGTCATTCAATCCTTTAGCATCAATGGGTAAATAATTAATATCAATTCCCTTGTTGCGATCCAAGTACCATATTCCTAATTCAAATCCTGAATTGCTGAGCTGGTATGCCCCGATCGCATAAACGTTCTTCATCATCAAATCCCACATCGGGAACCGTGTGTTTAACTCGGTACTCTTCAGCATTTTTAAGAGAAGGGCATCGTCTCCTGTGTTCTCGTTTGAAAACTCTCCCACTTTGTAAGTTTTGCCGTTGTAGGTGTATTCAAAGGCGATTGCCAAGACCTGATTTGGCTGGAGTTCTTGAACCAAAGAGACATATCCCAGTTGGTTGTTGATGATAAAATCTCTCCCCTCTCTCAGCTTTCTCGCCAACTCAACTTTTTGATAATCAAAGCGGCTCTCGAGGTCATACTTCACTTCAAGAGTTTGAGAGGCTTGTTGGAAGCCTCGGACACTTGGATCACGAAACAACTCTTCGTAAACATTGTTCGATCCGTTGTGCGCTGGACGATTCGCTGCGCCACTCTGAACACCTGTGAAATCGGAATTATATACTCTCTGTGCTTCTCCTAAATCCTGAAGAGCAATGATGTTTCTGTTTTGATCCGTACTGAAGTTTGTATTCGTAATCCACAATTCGACCCTTGTGATATTGACACTGGAATTGATGATAGGAGGAGACGATAATGCCTTTTCATAAATGTTCCGGAAGAAATGAGATAGGAAATAGTGCTTGTAAACTTCGTATTCATCTGCACCCATCTCAAACTCTACTTGCTGCGCACCGCCCTCGGTGTTAACTTCTCGCCGCTCACTCTTTTGCTGTGAGTACACAGTAGTGATGTCAAGTTTTCCGAATTTCAATTTGGTCTTTACTCCAAACAAGGCTTGGCTTCCAGTAATCAGGCTAGACTGAAGCGGAAGAGAAACGTTTCCGAGTTCAACCTTCTGGATGATTTCGTCTTCATATCCTGTGTACTCCAATTTCATTTGATTCTCAAAATCAAACGTCGCTTGGGTATTATAGTTCGTCTGAATCTTCAACTTGTCGCCAATGTTTCCGATGACATTCAGTTGGATGTTTTCTCTAAAATCAAAAACGGTGATTCTTCTCTGGTTAACCGGAATCGCTGGGTTTTCCGTTTTAGAACTGTTGACGCCGAAAATCAATTCGGCAGATCCATTCGGACGAATTTCAATGGTGTTCCCCCCAAATATTCGGTCAAAGCCTTCACCTTCCACATTGATGGAAGGTCGAAAGGATCCACCTGTTTCATCGCCATCCTCATCTTCACTCTCTTCCGCTTCCTCTCTGATTTGTTTCCAATAATCATTGAGGGACTTTTCAGCCTCATAATCTTGGTACTCATCAAAATCCAGGTAGGACGGTGGCCGATAGTTGAGTTCTCCAAGATTTCTCTTGTATTCATACTCCCCAGTTTCTGGATTGTATTCAAACTGAGGCTCCGTTCCAGTTGGTTCTGGCCCGTATAGACTGCGGCTTTCAAAGTCTAACGCATCATAGGATTGTTGAATCGGGAATCGAAGATCGGATTGAGTGGAATCGTCTTGTCCTAAAAGCAGCGAAGGCATCATTACTGATGCCCAAAAAATGAGGATTGCGCTATTTGAATAAAGGGGCTTCAAGCGTATCGGAACATTATAATTTTTTCAGGGCCGTTTTCACAAGATCTTCGACCGATTCTGGTGGAGATTCTGATTTCAATAGTTGATTAATAACCTTAGCAGAGCCGCCACGATCAAATCCAAGAGCTGTGAGTGCAGATAACGCCTCCTGTCTTAAACTATTGCCTCCTCCAGAAGCTATTTCAGGGTCCGATTCGTCGCGCACAATTTTATCCGCTAATTCGGCGATTACTTTCTGCGCTAGCTTCGGTCCAATGCCTTTCACTGAGGTGAGAGTTTTGATGTCTCCTTCAAATACAATTGATTGAAATTCATCTGGTTTAAATGATGATAAGATCATATGTGCAATTCCAGAACTAACACCTGAAATAGTCACTAACTGACGAAACAACTGCCGCTCATGGTTGGTACTAAATCCAAATAATTGATGCTTGCTTTCTCCAGATCTAACATCGACACTCACGCTGTACTGGATTAAGAGCGTTCCTTCTTCCAGTCCGTTGACATCGCTGTAGGTATTTAAGCTCACTTGAACCATGTAACCAAGACCATTCACATCGACCACCACAAACGCGGGATTCTTTTCGGCAAACTTTCCTGTCAAATACTCGATCATGATCTTGGATTATCTGGTTTGAGCATCGGCAACAGCAATGGTCACCATATTCACAATTTCTCGGACAGAGCTGCCTAATTGGAGAATATGCACAGGCTTGTTCATTCCAAGAAGAATTGGTCCAATCGTTTCACCGACATCCATTTCTTGGATCATTTTGTACGCGATGTTCCCAGCACTAAGGTTTGGAAAAATCAGCACGTTGGCTTCCTTTCCAGAGAGCTTTGAAAAAGGAAACATCTCTTTCATCCTGGTCTTATTCATGGCAAAGTTTGCTTGAACCTCACCATCAACCACTAATTCGGGATGATCCCGATGAAGAATCGAAACCGCATCTCTCACTTTAATGGCCTCGGCGCTGTCACTGCTTCCGAAATTTGAATAGCTCAACATGGCTATCCTAGGCTTAAGTCGAAAACGTTCGACCGCCTTTGCGACTAATACAGTGATTTCTGCGAGGCCTTCTGCCGTTGGGCTGTAATTGACCGTTGCATCGGCAAGAAAGAGAGGCCCGTTCTTGGTGATGATGACGTACATCCCCGCAATCTTATTTACTTCAGGATCGGTCCCAATGACTTGTAGCGCAGGTTTCACAGTGTCTGGATAATTTCGCGTCAATCCTGAAATCATGACATCCGCTTCACCACTTTCCACCATGGCAGCCCCGAAATAGTTTCGTTCCCGCATAATTTTCTTGGCCTCGTAGAACGTGTAGCCCCTTCGCTTACGTTTTTCAAATAGAACCTTGGCAAACTCTTTTCTGCGTTCTTCTTCCGATCTACTACGAGGGTCAATTATTTCGACATTTTCAAAGTCAAGACCATACTCTTCAATGAGGTTCTTGATTCGATCCTTCTTTCCGAGCAATATCGGAATTGCGACACCGTCGTCCCGCGCGGTCTGCGCCGCTTTAAGGATTTTGTAGTGATCGGCTTCCGCAAAGACCACACGCTTCGGATGGCGTCTAGCTCTTTCAGTTATACTTTGAAGTAGCTTGTTATCCAACCCCAACCGTTTATCGAGTTCTTCGGAATATGCATCCCAATCCGTGATTGGTTCACGCGCTACGCCGCTTTCAATTGCAGCTTTCGCTACAGCTGGAGCAACATGTGTAATTAACCGATAGTCGAGAGGTTTAGGGATAATGTAGTCTCGTCCAAAAGCAATATTCGTCTCCCCGTAAGCAATCGTTACCTCGATCGGCACATTTTCTTTTGCCAAATTAGACAAGGCGTGAACAGCGGCTAATTTCATCTCCTCATTTATTCCAGTAGCTCTCACATCGAGTGCTCCCCGAAAGATGTATGGAAACCCCAGAACGTTGTTGACCTGATTAGGAAAGTCACTCCTTCCAGTGGCCATGATCACATCGTCTCGAGCAGCCATGGCATCATGATAAGATATCTCGGGATCAGGATTGGCACATGCAAAGACAATTGGGTTGACGGCCATACTCTTGACCATTTCCTGAGAAACGACTCCCCCAGAAGAAAGTCCGAGAAAAACATCCGCACCAACCATGGCTTCTGCCAATGTGTTGTGAGGTGTGTCTGCGCTGAATCGCTTTTTTAATTCGTCAAGGTCCTTTCGGCGATCATTGATAACCCCTTTCGAATCAACCATGATCACGTTCTCAGATTTAACGCCCAAGGTTTTGTACAAGCTGATGCACGATATAGCCGCAGCCCCAGCACCGCTAACTACCACCTTGACGCCCTCAATTTTCTTTTCAGCTATTTCAAGAGCATTGGTCAATGCCGCACAAGAAATGATCGCAGTTCCGTGCTGATCATCATGCATGATCGGGATATTGAGCTCCTCTTTGAGTCTCTCCTCAATTTCAAAAGCTTCTGGTGACTTGATATCTTCCAAGTTGATCCCACCAAATGTTGGTGATATCGCCTTGACCGTTTCTATGAACTTGTCAACGTTTGTTTCATTTATTTCAATGTCAAAAACGTCGATATCAGCAAATATTTTAAAGAGAAGACCCTTTCCTTCCATCACTGGTTTGGACGCCTCGGGGCCGATGTTACCAAGGCCAAGTACAGCGGTTCCATTGGAAATCACAGCTACCAAATTCCCTTTGGTTGTGTATTTATAAGCTTCGTTTGGGTCTTCAGCTATCCGTAAGCAAGGTTCAGCGACTCCAGGGGAGTATGCTAGACTCAGGTCACGCTGTGAAGAATAGGGCTTCGAGGGGATTACTTCAATCTTTCCGGGACGGAATGAGGAATGGTAATCCAGTGCCTCTTGTTTTTTAATCTTTACCATGCTCCTTTGAAAGGGCGATAAAAGTAGAAATATTGAAGTTGCCCTAGCCCAGACTGTCGGCTTTTATAGCTTTGGTAATCACGACAGCGGTGTGAAGAAAATTGTAGTTTTTTCGGGAGCGGGAATGAGCGCGGAGAGCGGGTTGCGAACATTTAGGGACTCAGACGGCCTGTGGGAAGAGTATGACATTCATGAAGTTGCCACGCCAGAAGCCTGGCAAAGCAACCCAAAAATGGTGCTTGAATTCTATAATATGCGGCGCCGTCAGGTTATTGAAGCGCAACCCAATGAAGCTCATGTTGCACTCAAAGAATTGGAATCTCACTTCGAACTTCACATCATTACTCAGAATATTGATGACCTGCATGAACGGGCTGGAAGTAAGAGCGTACTTCACCTGCATGGAGATGTGAGACTTGCCAGGAGTTCTGTGGATGAGGCACTACTTTATCCTGTTGAAGGTGACTTAAATATTGGTAACCAATGCGAAATGGGTTCTCAACTCAGACCGCACGTAGTTTGGTTCGGAGAAGGCGTGCCTGTTTTCCCCGACGCGGTTAACATTATGGAAAATGCCGACATCGTACTCACCATTGGAACGAGTCTGAATGTTTATCCTGCTGCGAGCTTAGTCACTTATGCCCCCCCTCAAGCGGAACATATTGTAGTTGATCCGGCAGAAATCAGAAATCCAGGCATCGAAAATCTCCGGACTATTCAGAAACCTGCTACGGAAGGAGTGCCTTTGGTCGTTAATGAACTCATTGCGTCCATAAAGAATTAATGGCTTTTAAATGATTCAACTCGTTTAAGCCCTTAACAACAGTCATCTATCGAAGTTTGAAATAAGATAGGAATCCCATTAAATCGATGTTATTCAGAGCTCATGAAGTATGGCACAACAATAGCTAACTGGTACATTTGCAAACCTCAAATAACGAGACATGAGAATCATCACACTACTAGTAATTATAGCTCTTACAACTTCTGGAACCATCAACGCACAAGATGGAGGACGCAAAATTCCAGCTGTGGATATTAAGAATCTTGATCAGAGCGCATTCAGCACAGGCGAGATCGAAAATGATGGCAAGCCCATCATCATTAGCTTTTGGGCAACGTGGTGTTCACCTTGCAAAAGAGAACTCAACACCATTGCCGACGAATGGGAAGACTGGGTTGATGAGACAGGAGTCAAATTGGTCGCAATTTCCATCGACGACGCTCGAAACATGCACAAAGTGAAACCGTACATCGATGGTCAATCCTGGGAATACGAAGTATACCTTGATCCAAACGGAGATTTCAAAAGAGCTATGAACGTGAATAATGTTCCCCACACATTTCTCATCGATGGTGATCGCAACATCGTTTGGCAGCACAATTCATATGCTCCAGGTGATGAAGAAGAGCTCTATGAGTTAGTGGAGAAATTATCGGGCGGAGAAAGCATCAACTAACTGACAATACATGACCTACTTCCTAAAATCTACTTTCTCTCTCTTATTAATCGCACTTGTCACCCAAGCTTTTGGACAAGACGAAGAAGGTAGTACGGGTATTCTAGATGGTGCTCAAATTCACGGCAATTTTGACCTCTATGCCCAGCAATACAATGAAGACAGCATAATTGGCGCAGCAGCCATCCCTGAGAAAAGCGGGATCAATGCCTTCACGAACCTGATTGTAACCAAAGGAAGATTCAGTGCAGGAGTCCGGCTCGAAAGCTACCTACCGCCTGTGCAAGGATTTGATGTCAGGTTCGGAAACCAGCCAATCGGTATTCCATTTCGATACGCCAACTTCAAGGAAGAAAAACTAGAGGTTACCGTGGGTAATTTCTATGAGCAATTTGGAAACGGATTAATTCTCAGGTCATACGAAGAGCGCGCGCTTGGAATTGACAATGCATTCGACGGATTAAGAGTCAAATATCGCCCTTATCAAGGAGTATACTTGAAGGCCTTGGTTGGTAATCAGCGGTTTTACTGGCAAAAGAGCGCAGGTATTGTTCGCGCATTTGATGGGGAAATCCAGTTCAACGAATTGATTAAGAAGTATGAGTCAAGCAAGCTTAGACTTAGTTTAGGGGGAAGCTTCGTGAGTAAATTTCAAGCGGCTCCGACGAATACATCGATGGACATTCCAGAAAACGTGGCCGGAGGAGCAGGACGCCTCGTTTTGAATTATGGGAATTTTGGAATGCAGGCCGAATATGCGTACAAGGTCAACGATCCGAATAAGAACAATAATTACATCTATCGGAATGGTCAGGGATTGTTTTTTACAGCCACCTATTCTCAAAAAGGTTTCGGGGTCAATCTAAGTGCAAAGACTATTGATAATATGGAATACAGAAGCGATAGGGAAGCTGGCTTCAACGATGTATTTATCAATTACCTTCCTGCTCTCAGCCGTCAACACACCTACAATCTTGCCGCCACATTATATCCTTATGCGACTCAACCGAATGGCGAGTTTGGGTTACAAGGAGATATTATTTACAAGATAAAAAAGGGTTCGAAGCTTGGGGGTAAATATGGTACGACCATACAAGTTAATGTGAGCGCAATTAACTCATTGAAGCGGGATTACATTGTCCATTCACATGCAGACTCAGCAAGAGCAATTCTTGATCAGCAAGTTTACATCCCTACTGACAGCAACAGAATTGGTTACAATACGAACTTGTTTAATGTCGGTGACGAAGTCTACTACCGAGATTACAATATTGAGATCGATCGAAAATTCAACAAGAAGTTCAAGCTAAAAGCTACGTACGTGTTTTTAGAATACAACATCGAATTGATCCAGTTCAAAGTTTCTCCCAACGTGAAAGCACATATCGCTGTGTTGGAAGGCTTGAACAAATTCAGTCGAAAGCACAGTTTGAGATGGGAAGTACAACATATGTCAACAGAAGAAGATCAGGGTGACTGGGTCTTTGGCCTTTTAGAGTACAGCTACTCGCCTCATTGGATTGTAAGCGTGCTCAATCAGTACAACTACGGTAATAAAGTCAAAGCACTTCAAGTTAACTATCCTACCGCGCAAGTCGTCTATGTCAATAAGGCTAATCGCATAAGTGTTGGATACGGGCGTCAAAGAGCAGGAATTTTCTGTGTTGGTGGTGTCTGTCGAAACGTACCAGCAGCGAATGGTTTAACTGTAGCAATCACGAGTAGCTTCTAAGCAAGAATATATGAGAGCCTTGAAACTGACATACCCAATCATCTTTCTCATTGTGTTTACAATGTGCGAGAAAGTCGAAATTCCAATACCGGAACCTGAAGTCATTGTCACCAACGATTCTATTGAGTTTCCTACAGTCGACACGTCAGCAATGAATGCGTCATTCAAGAAGACGCTGGTTGAAGAGTTCACTGGCCACAAGTGCATCACATGTCCGTTTAACACGAAGAGGCTATTGACTCAGCTTGACAACAACCCCATACGAATGATAGTTGTGGCTCATCATGCAGGAGGGTTTGCCCAAGTTGATCCACCGAAGTACCCAACCGATTTCAATACTGAATATGGCACAGAATTTTTCACTTACCACAATATGTCGACTCAGCCAATTCCAAGTGCTGTCATAAATAGAAGGGCGTTTTCCAATTTCGGAGACTTGACGGTATTCAACAATGCCACTACATTCTGGGAAGATCCAATTGACTTCGAAAACACAAATAGTCAAACAGATTTTGCGATTGGTCTAGCGGCAGATTACAACGACAGTGTCAATCTTTTCTACATTCAGACGAGCATTGAAGCGCTATCCAATATAAATGGGAATTTTTCATTGGTAACTTTCTGCGTTGAAGACAGTGTTGTTGCTCCGCAGCTAGATGGAACAGCGGATGAAAATGAATATCCTGGAAAAATCGTTACGGACTATGTGCATCGCCATGTGATGCGAAAGTCACTATCGACCTCAACTTCACTTGTAGGAGACAATGTAATCTCTGGTGGAATATCTCAAGGTGAGTGGATTGATTTCAAGTTGAATGCCCAACTTCCAGAAAACATTGTCGATCTCGATCACATGATTATTGTTTCGATGCTCATCGATGAGGACACTGAAGAGATCGTTCAATCAGAAGAAGTTCATGTTCACGTCGGGCATTAAATGGAAGACAGTCGGTCTTTTTATTGCAGTTTCATTTGCCTTCATTGGGCATTCCCAAGAAACTGAAAAAGGAGTCTTTTCAGGTATTGCACATGCTGGAATAAGCACATCTCAAATATTCGGAGACGGATATGGAGGCTACAACAAGCTTGGTTTTCGGGGCGGTGTTGGAATCTTTACTCCCATCAAGGAAAACCTTTCATTCCAATTCGAATTGAATTTTGCGAACCGTGGTAGTCGCAAACCAGCACGTCCGGATAAGGGTCAAATCTACCAGAGGAAAATTAGCGGGGACTATATCGATGTTCCTCTTTTATTGAAAACACACATTAGAAACTTTGAAATTGAGTTTGGCTTAAACAACGCCATACTGGTTCGTTCGAGTGACGTCCAGCGTCCTTTCGAACGCACTTCACCGTTTCCCTTTAACCGCTATGAGCTTGGAGGAAATGTTGGCCTCTATGTGCCTCTTGGAACAACCTGGAAATTTAACGTCCGATTCCATCAGGCGTTTAGCCCAACGGGAGGCAGACTAGGCTTCGTCAATAACTACAACATTTATGGAGGCGCATTCGCCCACTCGATCTACTTCTCTCTGGTCAGAGTGTTCACACCTAAAAATTCAGGAACTTAATATTTCGTTCAAGCCCGCCATACTTGGTTCGTTTGACAGCAGACTTACCAAAAAGCTCGCTGAACTTTTCCTGGCTTAGCTGATTCCAATCATCCCGATCCATCTTCAACAATTCGTCTTTCGGATCAAACTTTGATTCGCTGTGTTGTTCGCTAAACCTATTCCAAGGACACACATCTTGGCAGATATCGCAGCCAAACATCCAATCATTGAATTTGCCTTGAAACTCAGATGGAAGCTGTTGATCCTTCAATTCAATTGTGAAATACGAAATGCACTTGGAGGCATCTAACAAATAGGGTTCTACGATCGCATCAGTAGGACAAGCGTCAATGCATGCGGTGCAATCCCCACAATGATCTGTGACCGGATCATCAGCGGACAACTTCATATCAACGATGAGGACGGCAAGAAAGAAGAATGAGCCTTTCTGTTTACTCAACACGTTGGTATGTTTACCCATCCATCCTATTCCAGATCGTCGAGCCCATGCTTTTTCCAAGACTGGTGCGGAATCAACAAATCCTCGACCATGGCACTCGCCAATTTGATCATTGAGCAGTTCTAGAAATGCATTCAGTTGTGACCGAATCACATTGTGGTAGTCTTCTCCATAAGCATACTTCGCAATTTTTGGAGCTGTTTGGTCCTGCTCCTCACTTGTGAAATAGTTCTTGGTTAAAACAATGACGCTTTTGGCACCTGGGACGAGTTTTGTTGGATCAGTCCGGAGATCAAAGTGATTCTCCATGTAGGCCATTTTGCCATGGTATTCTTTCTTAAGCCAAGTCTCTAGAAATTTCGCCTCAGTATCAAGCTTGGTTGCCTCAGCAATTCTACAATCATCGAATCCCAAGGATGTTGCCATCTGCTTGACATGTTGCGTTCGAGAGATGAGCTTGAGGTCCATCGCAAGATTATTCAAACATGGATCCCTGCTGACCTTGTGGAGCCTTTCTTCCCAAGTGCTCAAATGCCTCAGGGGTTGCAATCCGCCCGCGGGGAGTGCGATGAAGGAATCCTTCCTGGATCAAAAATGGTTCGTAGACTTCTTCTATCGTCCCTGCTTCTTCACTCACCGCGGTAGCAATAGTGGTCAGTCCAACTGGTCCTCCTTGAAATTTATCGATGATGACGGACAGAATCTTGTTGTCCATCTCGTCAAGACCATGAGCGTCTACATTCAACGCCTCCAACCCATAAGTTGCGATGTCGAGATTGATCTTCCCATCGCCCTTTATCTGAGCAAAATCTCGAATCCGACGAAGAAGAGCATTAGCAATTCTCGGTGTTCCTCGACTCCTTCTGGATATTTCTACTGCAGCAGCGTCTTCAATTTCAATATTCAAAATGGAGGCGCTTCTCTTGATAATGGTTGCCAGTAAGTCTGCGTTGTAGTACGAAAGCCGAGAATTAATTCCGAATCGGGCTCTCAAAGGTGAGGTCAATAATCCTGAGCGCGTTGTGGCACCAATCAATGTAAATGGAGCGAGGGCAATTTTCACACTTCTTGCGCTTGGACCTGTATCGATCATGATGTCAATCATGTAATCTTCCATAGCAGAGTATAGAAACTCCTCTACCACGGGACTCAATCGGTGGATCTCATCTATGAACAAGACATCCCTTTCTTCTAGGTTGGTAAGCAAGCCAGCCAGATCACCAGGCTTGTCCAAGATCGGGCCGCTCGTTGATTTAATACCAACACCCAGTTCATTTGATATGATGTGCGCTAACGTCGTCTTACCGAGTCCAGGAGGCCCATGCAGTAGAACGTGGTCCAAGGCTTCATCCCTTTGTGAGGCAGCTTGAACAAACACTTTAAGATTCTCTATTACAGATTCTTGTCCAGTAAAATCGTCAAACAACTCCGGACGGAGGACCTTTTCAATATCCTTATCCGTTTGATTAAGATCGGAAGATTCTGGATCGAGAAATGAATTCATGGATTAAACAAATGTAGGAACTACTGCAGGCGTACGGGCACAAAAAAACCCGCACAAGGCGGGTTTTTCAAACAATGTCTTTTCAACTAGTGACCCTCTCCTCCGTCCATCTCGTCTTCTTCAAGGGGAACGTCTTGCGGAACAAAGTCTTGCTCTTTACCTGGCTTGCTGTAATCATACGGCCATCTGTGAACAGTAGGAAGTGCTCCATACCAATTTCCGTGCACATGTTCCACTGGTGTAGTCCATTCGAGCGTATTCGAACCCCACGGGTTCTGAGTAGCTCGTTGACCTCTTCTCATACTATAGAAGAAGTTGAAAATGAATAAGAACTGCACCATTGCACCGATGATGGCAAATACGGAAACCAATTCGTTCAAGCCTAGCAAATCGTCGAAGATTGGAAACTCACTATTCGTATAGTATCGTCTTGGAATTCCCGCCAAACCTAGGAAGTGTTGTGGGAAGAAGACTCCATAAGCACAGATGAATGTGACCCAAAAATGGACATAGCCCATCTTTCGGTTCATCATCCTTCCATACATCTTAGGGAACCAATGATACACCCCGGCAAACATTGCCAAGACTGCTGAAAGCCCCATCACAATATGGAAGTGAGCTACAACGAAGTAGGTATCATGCAGGTTGATGTCAAGTGCACTATCCGCGAGAATAATTCCGGTAACACCTCCTGAAATGAATGTAGATACCATTCCGATGGAGAAGAGCATTGCGGGCGTCAACCGAACATTCCCCTTCCACAGGGTAGTGATGTAATTAAATGCCTTTACCGCTGACGGTATTGCAATGAGCAATGTTGTAAATGTGAAGACAGATCCCAAAAATGGATTCATTCCTGTAAGGAACATATGGTGTCCCCAAACGATGAAGGACAGAAATGCAATCGCTAATATGGAACCGATCATAGCACGGTAGCCAAAAATTGGTTTTCTCGCATTTGTGGCGATCACCTCGGATGTTATTCCTAGAGCTGGAAGCAGAACGATGTACACTTCCGGGTGCCCCAAGAACCAGAACAAATGCTCATATAGAATTGGACTACCACCGGTCGCTTCCAGGACTTCTCCAGCAATATGAATATCACTCAGGTAGAAGGCTGTTCCAAACATTCGATCAAATATCAAAAGCAACGCAGCCGAGAATAGAACTGGGAAAGAAAGAACTCCAATCACAGCGGTGACAAACAGCGCCCAAACACTCAGAGGAAGACGCGTCATAGTCATTCCCTTTGTTCTCAGATTGATTACTGTAACTACGTAGTTCAAGCCTCCAAGAAGAGATGAAACGACGAAAAGTGACATACTCACTAACCATAGCGTCATTCCCATTCCTGATCCAGGCATGGCTTGAGGAAGAGCACTTAGTGGTGGATACACCGTCCAACCACCAGATGCAGGTCCAGTTTCCACGAACAGCGAACTAATCATGATAACACTAGATGCAAGGAAGAACCAGTAGGAAAGCAAGTTGATAAAGCCAGAGGCCATATCACGCGCTCCAATCTGTAGTGGAATAAGCAAGTTGGCGAACGTACCGCTGAGCCCTCCTGTGAGAAGGAAAAAGACCATAATGGTTCCGTGAATGGTTACCAAAGCCAAGTACATATTCGGATCTAAAATGCCATCAGGAGCCCATTTGTCTCCAAGGAAAAAGTTTAGAATCGCAAATGACTCTCCTTGCCAACCTAGTTGAAGTCGGAACAAGGTTGACATTATCATTCCGATCACTGCCATTGTCATACCTGTGATCAAGAATTGCTTCGAGATCATCTTATGATCCTGACTGAAGACATACTTCTGGATGAAGGTCTCTTTGTGGTGATGATCGTTATGTGCTTCTGTTGTTGCCATAGTTAATTATTCTTCGATCATTGATATTGCATCCTCACTGACGATGCTTGCAGTCTCTTCGGACTCATCTGCTGGAGAGATGGTCTCACTAAAAGTCTTTTGCTCTGCTATCCAAGCATTGTACTCATCTTCCTCTACAACCTTGATTACAATGCTCATGTTGTAATGTGCAGCTCCACAAATCTTGTTGCATAAAACGAGGTAGTCAAAATCATCATTCTGAGTCTTCGCCTTCATCTGTGCGGTCGTGATGGTTGGCTTAAAATGAAACTGGGTAACCATACCGGGAACACAATTCATCTGCGCTCTAAAGTGAGGGAAGTAAGCGCTGTGAATAACATCTCTACTTCTGAATTTAAAGTCAATTTCCCTTCCAACTGGAATGTAGAATTCTGTTTTGACTAGAATATCGTCATTGCCACTTGCTCTATTTGCCGCTTCGAAGGATCGAAAGCCCCTCACTCGATTCAGCTGTCGTTCTCTTTTACCGAGTGTTTCAGTTAAATCTTCTTGCTTCATTCCATCGACTGGCGCTGATTCCAAATCCACCTTAATCTCGGCAATTTCCGCTTCAAGCTCCGACATCATTTGATCCAAAGACCCATCGGTAATTAACCCGAGAGGATTCGTCCCAGAAATCATGTTATAATTCGAAGCTCCGAGTTGGGCGTCCTCGCCAGAATATCGTGCCGTCCAATCAAATTGCTTTGGATAGAGCTCAATCGTCAATGAACCTTCAGGTGCATCATCCGTGATCGAGATCCATGCGGAAAGACCGTATACAATGATGACCGCAAGGAAAATTGCTGGAACGATAGTCCAAAGGAGCTCTAATTTATTGCTATGCGTGAAGTAGTAAGCCTTTCGCTCCGGATGATATGCATACTTCATAGCAAAGTAAAACAGGATGACATGCGTAATAACGAAAACCAGTGTAATAATCGCAAAGTTGAAATTCAGAAGCCTATCGAGTAAAACGCCATGTTCAGAGGCCGCTTCAGGCAAAAGGTAGGGACCATACTCTACCATGCACCAAATGAAGAAAGCAAAGAAACCGAGCATGAAAATGAACATCGACCTTCCTTGGTACTTGTTTTCAGCTACTGTTGGCAGTAAAGATGTTCCCCCATTCAATTTTGAGGAAGCTTCAAATACACGCAACAACTGCCCAATGGTCAATATGGCTAGAAGTACTGCTAGTATTATTAAGATTGTCATCATCGCTTATATCCTTCTTTGTATTCTTTCGAACTAGTTAATGTGGTGATGTAAACTCTCCTGTAAATATGGATGGCCTTTGACCAGTAATGATCTTTTTGAAAGTGCATTCAGCACAACAAATAGGAAGAGTCCTAAGAAACCTAGGAACGTTCCGATTTCAACCAAGCCTATATGTCCGTGATCCTTCATTGCACCTGGTGTCACAAACATGAACACATCCAGCCAATGCCCAAAGAAAATGATGCACCCCACGAATGTCATAAAGCCAGCATTTCTTTTGGCATCTTTTGACATCAACAGCAACATTGGGAAAATGAAGTTGATAATGAATGTTCCCCAGAACACCCAAGTGTAATCGTCGATTCTTGCCTTGAAGTAGATGATTTCCTCTGGGATATCAGAGTACCAGTAAAGCATGAATTGGCAGAAGAACAAGTATGTCCACAAGAAGCTAACTCCGAAGACCCACTTACCGAGATCTTGCATATGGCTATCATTCACGAAATCCATCAATCCTTTGCTCTTTAAGTAGATCACAAGGAGTGACATCATGACCAAACCGCTAATCCACATTCCGGAAAAAATGTACCATCCAAAAATGGTGGAGAACCAGTGTGTGTCAATGCTCATGATCCAATCCCAGCTAAACGTTGTTGATGTATAACCGAAGAGAACTAAGAATATGGCGGCGAGTGTTTGATTCTTCACAAAGAAAGATCGGTTGGTCGGTTCTAAGCCATCCTCTTCCAGCGACCGCTTTCTAAACAAACGTGTAAACCATATGTAGATTCCCAAATAAGCCAAGGTTCTAATCCACCAGAATGGCAGATTTAGAAATGGTTCTTTGTGTGCAATGATCGCATCGTAATGCTCACTTGCTGGATCATAGAGTTGCGGATCCATCCAGTGATAGATGTGATGTAAGTGGAAAGTTCCCGCTAGAAACACCAAGATTAGGGTGATGGCTGCAACCGGAAGATATGCAGAGATCCCTTCAAAAATTCTCTTGAACACCACTGCCCAACCTGCCTCGGCAGCATATTGTAATGCGAGGAAGAATGTGGATGCGAGAGCTATTCCGAAAAAGAAGAATCCACTGATGAGAATGCTCGTCCAAACTCGCTGGCTTGCATGATCACCACCTAGAAAGAAGCCCAGGAGGATAGACAACAATCCAACCCCCATGAGGATGAATGTCAAACGCTTTGTCTTATCACTAAAAACATATTCCATAGTAGCGGTTCGGTTTAGTTTGTCATTTCAGGTTCGGCTTCTTCGCTCGCAGCTTCTACATTCCCGTCTGCTGGAGCATCTTCTGCCATAGGTTCAACTTCGTCCGTGCTTTCTTTCGCCTCTCCTTCACCGTCAGGGTTCTGTAGAGTCTGTACATATCGGATCACCTTCCATCGCTCCTCTACATTGAGTTGAGATGAGTGTGGCCCCATTAAGTTCTTTCCGTAAGTAATTGAATGGAACATCTTTCCCTCAACTAACCGAGCCAAGGCTGCGCTATTGTAAGCAGGGGGTGGTGGGTGTCCTGCAGCGACTGTTGGTCCGTCACCAGCACCTTCCTTGCCATGACAGTGCACGCACATCTTGGAATAAATAACCTTCCCTTCCGTTATCACTTCTTCAGAATTCGGGTAAGGATTCGTTAGTAATTCACCCGCTTTTGCGTAGCCTTCGTTGGTATTTGGTAGTCCGTAAGGCAAGTAGCCTCTCGCGATGGATCCTTCTGCTGGCTTCCTCGCCTCCATGCTATCAGCATAGTTTGTGTTACCGCTATATGGTTCAAGGGCCTGAGTTCTATACATGTCTGGCATGTACTCGATGCCCGGACTTTGTGGGTTTGGGCTGCACGATACCAAGTAGAAGCTAAGTGCAACAACGCCCAGTTTTGATAGAAATGAAAGTGCTGTCTTCTTCATCTTACTTCTCAAATATTTCGACCGGGTTGGTTTCTTTCAAAATGTCTCGAATATCATCATCGCTCATTCCGGAATTTTCTTCCTTCATGATTTCAATTGCGAAGTGATCATCCGTCGTACGAGGATGTGGGTTTCGTGCTTTTGCCCCTGGGAATGTCCGATTTCTAATCAAATAGGTAATTGCCATACCATGGGAAGCACAGAGGACAGTGAATTCGAAAGTCACTGGAATGAAGGCAGGTAAATTCTGATACAAAAACTCATTTGGCTTACCACCAATGTTCATTGGCCAATCCTCAATCATAATGTACCAAAGTCCCAAAAGAGCCAATGTCGCAGCGGTTAACCCGTATAGAAATGCTGTGATTGCAATTCGGGTCCATTTAATACCCAATACATTCTCCAGCCCGTGAACAGGGAAAGGGGAGTAAACATCATTGATGCGGAGGTTCTTGGAAAGGATGCTTCGTGCACCGTCCATCATTACCTCGTCATCATCGTAAAGAGCATATATCGCCTTACTCATGTGTACCGTTGTTTTTATAGTTATCTCCTGAAGATTTCAGGATTGACTTCAATTCATTCAATGCAAGTACCGGGAAGAATCGACTGAATAACAAGAACAGCGTAAAGAAGATTCCAATGGTCCCCAGAAAGATTCCAATGTCAACAAAAGTCGGGTGGAACATTGACCAGTTCGATGGCATGTAATCTCTGTGGAGAGAAGTCACGATAATCACAAATCGCTCAAACCACATTCCGATATTAACGAAGATGGACAGGATGAAGGACGCAACCAAACTCGTCCTGATTTTCTTGAACCAAAACAACTGAGGAGTGACAACATTACAAGTCATCATGGACCAATAGGCCCACCAATAAGGCCCGGTAGCTCTATTTAAGAATGCGTAGCCTTCGTATTCAACCCCTGAATACCACGAAATGAACAGCTCACTCAGATATGCGACACCCACCATTGAACCCGTAATTACGATTACGATGTTCATGTATTCGACGTGTTTTATCGTGATGTAAGATTCGAGGCTCAAGACCTTTCTTGCAATGATTAGAAGTGTCATTACCATGGCAAATCCAGAGAAGATTGCACCAGCAACGAAATAGGGCGGAAAGATTGTCGTGTGCCATCCCGGAACTACCGATGTAGCAAAGTCCATGGATACAATAGAGTGTACTGAAAAGACCAATGGTGTCGCAAGACCAGCAAGCACTAATGAAACTTCTTCAAATCGAATCCAAGCTTTCACATCACCCGTCCATCCAAAACTCAACGTGCTATAGGCCATTTTCTGAATCGGCTTGACTGCACGATCGCGAATTGTAGCAAAGTCTGGTATTAAACCGATATACCAGAAAACAAGCGATACAGAAAAGTAAGTGGATATCGCAAATACGTCCCAAAGGAGTGGTGAATTGAAGTTCACCCAAAGTGAACCGTAGGTATTGGTTAATGGGAATACCCAATAACCCATCCAGATACGGCCCATGTGAATTCCAGGGAAAAGTGCTGCCATCATTACGGCAAAAATTGTCATCGCCTCTGCTGAGCGATTAATTGCCATTCTCCACTTCTGGCGGAATAAAAGAAGTACTGCTGAGATAAGTGTTCCAGCATGACCAATACCAACCCACCAAACGAAGTTTGTGATATCCCACGCCCAATCAACTGTTGTATTTAATCCCCAAGTTCCAATTCCACGACCGATGGTATAGAGAATACAACCTACACCCCAAAGTGCGACAATGACTGACAACGTAAATACGATATACCAATACTTATTGGCCTTCCCCTCTACAGGCGCACATACATCTTCCGTAATCTGGTGATAGGTCTTATCACCAAGTATCAACGGTTCTCTTAAGACGGATTCTTGTTGCATATCTAATTAGGCAGTTTGCTCGGTATTAGCGGCGTTTCTAACTTTAGTTTGATACCAAATGTTTGGCTGTACTCCAACTTCCTCGAGTAGGTTATAAGCCCGTTCGTCCATTGCTTGTTCGCGTACAGATGAATTTGCATCATTGATATCACCAAATGTGATCGCATTTGTCGGGCACGCCGAAGAACAAGCAGTCTGAACCACTCCATCTGCAACTGGCTCTCCTTTCTTCTTGGCATCCAACTTACCAGCCTGTACTCTCTGTACACAAAGGCTGCATTTTTCCATAACCCCTCTTGATCGAACAACAACATCAGGGTTCAACACCATTCTCGCTAGGTCGTCTTGTGCTGGGTTGATGTCCGTAAACTTCGAATCACCCACATAATTGAACCAGTTAAACCTTCTTACCTTATAAGGACAGTTGTTCGCGCAGTAACGTGTGCCAATACACCTGTTATAAGTCATCTGGTTGTACCCTTCATCACTGTGCGTTGTCGCCGCAACTGGGCATACAGTCTCACACGGTGCATGGTTACAGTGCTGACACATAACTGGCATGAAGCCAACCTCTGGATAATCCGCAGGAACTTCCATGGCCGCATAATCTTTTGTTTGATTAATGCCTCCGTGAATTTCTGGATCTGCATCGCTACTGTAGTATCGATCAATCCGCATCCAGCTCATTGTTCTGGTTCTGTTAACCTCGTCCTTTCCTACGATCGGAACGTTGTTTTCAGAGTGACATGCTGTAACACATGAACCGCAACCGATGCATGTATTCAGGTCAATTGACATTCCCCAACGGTGGCCAAGATCTATGTCTTGATCCGCCCAGAGGTCTAATTCTTTAATTGCCGTCTTTTTACCATATGCATCAGCGATGGCAACATCTGGATTCCAGCTTTCCTTGCCATTGTCTGTGAAATCCGAAAGTGTTGTTTCGTTGAGCATCTTTCTTCCCATCATCGTGTGATGAGTTTGAGTAGATGCTATGTTGTAGCGCATTTCAAGCTTCTCAACCGTAGCGGCAGAATTGTATTGAACAAACCCGTTTGTTACTGGCAACATGGAGAAAACATTTGATCCGATCAATCGATCGCCTTCATATCCTTTTCCATATCCAAGCGCTACCGCTATCGTTTGTTTCTTTTGACCAGGCACAGCAACTACGGGAAGTTCCACTGATTGACCTTCAACGGTTACTCGAACCATACCCGATTTCTGCTGTTCACCCATGAGCGTATTCAAACCTAGCTCGTTCATATCCGCAGGATTCATACACACATATTGATCCCATACCACTTTGGTAACTGGATCCGGGAGCTCTTGTAACCACGGGTTGTCTGCGTTGGTCCCAAGACCAATTCCTGTTTTGACGTAAAACTCAACCTCCCAACCGTCGCCTGCAGCCGCTACTGAACCAGCAGCCTGTGCCACAGCATCGGTATTGAAGCTCATTTGGTTTGACTCCATTCCTTCCGGGGCGGAGAGAGTGGAAGTTCCATCATGAATTATTTTATTCCAGCGAGAGGCGAAGATTGCTTCTGGATTGTCCTCCACGCTCACTTCAGAATCCCATTTCCCTTTTAAGTAATCATAGTAGGAGCCATCCGCTCCCATCCACTTAAGAAATGAATCTTGCCACTGACGGGTATCATAAATTTTTTCAATCGCAGGTTGAGTGAAGCTTACTTCAACTCCTGCAGGATTTGCATCATTCCAGCTTTCCAAGTAATGGTTTACCGGACATACATAGGTCGTCAGCTGTGACGTAAAATCTGGCTTCTCACCAAATGAAACTGAGGTTTTCACTTTTGCGAGGGCATCGGCAAAACCAAACGAAGCTGGAGCGCTGTACATAGGATCACAATCCATGATGAAGAGCATGTCTACGGCACCTGAATTCATCTCCGCAATCAATGCTCCAAAATCGGCATCGCTACCTTGACGCAAGTTCATAGGAACGTTCATGTCAAGCGTCGTTCCATAGTTTTCCAACATTTGATTGATGCCGTTAACCACTGTCTGAACATTTGGATCGTTTGATCCAGAAATTACAATTGACTTTCCACGGGCACCAACCAATGAAGCCGCAGCTTCATCAATTTTAGATGCAACATTATTGTCATCATTTGCCAAGGACGCCGAACCGGCACCAGCTTGACCAAGTTTGGCAGCAACAGCGCTGTGAATCATTTTGGCTACCACACCCATTTCTGAAGGCTTGATTGCACCTCGAACATCAGCACTCGATCCTGTGGTACTTAATCCAGTTTCAAATTGGAAATGTTTGCTCATCGTTCCACCTGGCTTTCTCGTTGCCGCATACCCAGCTGAAATTCCAAGAGGATTAATCCAGTTCGTCAAAAAGTCTGCTCCAATGCTAACGATTGATTCAGCCTTGTCAAAATTGTAAGAAGGAATCGTAGCAGAACCGAATGTTCTACTATTAGCTTCTCTCATGGCGGCAGCTGAAACCGCATCGTACATAATGTGTTTTACGGATGCACTACCTGCATCTTCTCCATCTGATGATTCTGTTGATTCACCCATCCAAGCAGAAAACTCGTTCATCAGTGCCTCTGAAGAAGGACTAATCATCGTCGAAGAGAGAACTCGAACATTCCCGCCATTCGCTTTCACTGCTGCTAAAGCATTTGCTAATTCACCGTCCACGGTAGTCCAATCAGAAGGAGCTCCTTCTTTGAGCGGAGTTTTGAATCTTCTGTTGTTATACAATGAAAGAATGGAAGAGTTGACACGGGCACTTACCCCGTTTCCTGAAACTACCGACCTCTTGTTGGCTTCAATATGAATTGGTCGACCTTCTCTAGTCTTAACCAAAATGCTTGCGTAGTCATAACCATCAAAGTGCGTTGACGCATAATAGTTAGCGATACCTGGCATCACTTCATCAGGCTTCACGACGTACGGTAGACTTTTAACTACTGGAGTCTCACATGCTGCCAACGTAGCGGCAGTGATACCAAATCCCATGAACTTTAGGAAGTCACGGCGACTAGTATTCGTAGAGTCCAAATCATTGTTAGAAAGAAACTGCTCTATTGGCAACTCTTCAGAGAACTCTTTCTGACTATTCTTAACGAAAGTCGGTTCCTGAATCAGTTCTTCAGTTCCTTTCCAGTATACTTTCTTGTTGCTCATAATGCTCAATCGCTTGGATTAATAGTGACATTTAACGCATTCGAGACCACCGTTTTGCTCTACGCTGAACGTCTCAAGTCCTTGATCTTTATACTTCTCAACTAATTCGGCATGGACCTCTTCGTAGTAACCATTTCCTTCCATATCGACTTCTGTTTCTCTATGGCAATTGATACACCATCCCATCGTCAAATCTGAATGCTGATAAACCTCGTCCATCTCTTCGACGGGACCATGGCACGTCTGGCATTCTTGTTTTCCAACCACTACGTGCTGACTGTGATTGAAATAGACAAAGTCCTGCAGGTTATGTATACGAACCCATTCGATGGGTTTCTGTTCGTAACCATCGATGTATTGCAACTTATCTGCGTCCCATCCAATGGCATCGTAGATTTTAGCGATCTCCTCGGTCCCCGTCACTTTGCCCTCTTGAACTCCCATATGACAGTTCATGCAAATGTTGACAGATGGAATGCCAGCAGCTTTTCCTTTCTCAGCGGAATTGTGACAGTAAACGCAGTTGATGCCGTTTTGTCCAGCGTGAATTTTATGCGAGAACCAGATTGGCTGAGTTGGCTGATAACCTTGGTAGACACCAATGCTATTTACCCAATCCCAACTAATTACAGCTCCATAACCGAAGAGAAGAACTATGACCACTGCGGTCACTGCTTTGTTCTTAGAGAAGTAAGCCAGGAACGCTTCAAAGAGCGATGGCCCTTGCTCTACATCTTCGCCATCCTTTTGCTGATTGAGCGCTTTCAGGTTTCGTTGAACTCCCCATAACACTCTGAAGAGTACGAAGAGTATAATGATCGTTACGATCAGAAGTAATGTTGGATCACCTGCCTCTCCTGATCCTCCTTCGCCACTCGCCACAGCACCGCCATCAGCAGCTACTGCTACTTCCGGTTGCCATGCATCAACGAAGTCAAGAAGGGCAAGCACTTCTTCGGTGCTCAGCGCATTCGGAGTCATCAAGGTGTTGTTGTACTGATCTAAAAGATCTTTAGCGTACGAATCACCTGACTCCTTAATGTATCCTTGAGAGTTTTTAATCCAAGCAACAATTGCATCATCACTGCCAGTTCGATCAGCCCAAGTTTGACGAGCGCCCTGGAGGGCAGGCCCAATCATTTTCTTGTCAATCTTATGACATGCAGTACAGTTGGCTTTGTATAAAGCTTCGCCTTCTTGAGCGAACGCTATAGAGGACAATAGGAGCAGAGAAACTAAAGCGGTTGTCGACAGAAACCGGTTAGTTAGGCTCACCCAAAAATTTAGCATAGGTCCTTTCAGTTTATATTCTGTAGGGTGGTCTGAAAACGAGGCAAATTTAATCGAATGGCATATAGAGGATTTACATTTCTTTAAAAATGCGACCCTCAAAGATAATTTAAAATGCTTCTAAATAAAGGATGCATTACCTTGTTTTCCAAGGCTTTATATAATCGGAGTATTTGGACCGAAATTCTAAATTTCTGAGTCCGAGTACCTTTGATGTCATGCCGATCAAACAACTCACTCTCCTCATAGTTTGCTTGAATTCGTATTCCATTCTAGCTCAGTCAGATACATCTACGACCCTCACCAATGTTCAAAGTAGACATGAAATTGAGGACAACAAAGTTCACACTCCTCAAGTAAAAATGAGCGGCGAACTCAGCAAGTTTGTCTCCATGATGGATAGCCTTGATGCCAAAACATTGGTGCCGGAAGGATATCGAATTCAAATTTTTTCGGCAGCGGGCCCAAACGGTAAAAAAGATGCCATCACGAATCAAAGTGACTTTCTGAAGACGTTTGAAAAAACGACCTCGTACACGTTGTGGAATTATCCTAGTTGGGTGGTTCGAGTAGGCGATTACCGCACCTATCTAGCTGCCTTAGAATTCCACATGGAAATCCGTGAGCTTTATCCAGCTTCTTTTATTGTAACGGATGAAATAAAAGTGGATTACTCAAGCAAGTAATTACTCAAGCTTTCTGGCAACTTCAACTTCTTCAAAGCCTTCGATGATGTCATCGACTTTGATGTCGTTGTAGTTTTCGATGTTCAGACCGCACTCGAAGCCAGTCTTTACTTCCTTGACATCTTCCTTGAAGCGCTTGAGTGATCCCAATGATCCAGTGTACTGAACGATGCCATCTCGGATCAGGCGAACTTTTGTGTTTCTGCTTATCGTACCATCGAGCACATAGCAACCGGCAATAGTTCCGACCTTACTGATCTTGAAAGTTTCTCTAACCTCAATGTTGCAAACGACTTGTTCTTCGATTTTCGGCTTGAGCATTCCTTCCATTGCTGCCTTCATATCATTGATGGCATCATAGATAATTGAGTAAAGACGGATTTGAATCCCTTCTCCTTCTGCTCTCTTTCTAGCTTGACTAGCAGGCCGAACCTGGAAACCAATAATTACAGCGTCTGACGCAGTGGCCAGCAACACATCCGACTCGGATATTTGTCCGACCGACTTATGGATTACGTTGATTGCAATATTCTCGGTAGAGAGTTTGAGCATAGAGTCCGCTAAGGCCTCCACTGAACCATCCACATCACCTTTGATAATTAGGTTGAGCTCATGGTAATCCCCTTTCTGTAAGATTTCACCAATGTCTTCAAGCGTTTGACGACGCTGAGTACGAATACTTTGTTCTCGCTGCAATTGTTGACGCTTTGCCGCAATGTTTTTGGCCTCACGCTCATCCTCCATCACGAGGAATGAATCACCTGCATTTGGGGCGCCATTCATTCCCAACAAACTAACCGGCATGGAAGGTCCCGCTGTTTCGATTGGCGCTCCGCGCTCGTTGAACATGGCTTTAACTCGTCCAAAGTGACTGCCCGCTAGCATGACATCACCGATATTTAAATTTCCTGATTGAACTAGAAGCGTTGTGGTGTAACCTCTTCCGATGTCCAAAGTTGCCTCGATTACCGTTCCACGTGCAGCTTTGTTCGGATTTGCCTGCAGTTCGAGCAACTCAGCTTCAAGAAGAACTTTTTCAAGCAATTCCTGGATATTCAATCCAGTTTTTGCAGAAATTTCCTGGCACTGGTACTTACCGCCCCAGTCTTCTACGAGAATGTTCATGTTCGCTAACTGTTCCCGAATCTTGTCGGCGTTAGCTCCATCTCTATCAATCTTGTTGAATGTAAAAACCATAGGAACGCCTGCTGCTTGCGCGTGATTGATTGCCTCAACAGTTTGAGGCATTACTGCATCATCAGCGGCAATAACGATAATGGCGATATCCGTGACCTGTGCACCTCGTGCCCGCATTGCGGTAAAAGCTTCATGACCTGGAGTATCTAGGAACGTAATCGTCTTCCCATTTTCCAAAGCAACGCTATAAGCGCCGATATGCTGGGTAATACCCCCCGCTTCACCAGCGATAACATTTTCTCTACGGACGTGATCAAGTAGAGATGTTTTACCGTGATCGACGTGACCCATTACGGTTACAATCGGTGGACGACCTTCTAATGAATCTAGGTCATCATCTTCTTCTTCTTGAATAGTCTCTTCGATGTCTGCTCCAACAAACTCAACAGTATATCCGAATTCTTCAGCGAGAAGAGTCAGTGTTTCTGAGTCGAGACGTTGATTAATAGACACCATCATTCCGATGGACATACACATTGAAATCACCTCAGTCGGCGAAACATCCATCATTGTAGCAAGCTCACTCACCGTAACAAACTCGGTTAGCTTAAGGACCGACTGATCTTCTTCCTGCTGCTCAAGTTCCTTTTGCATTTTCTCGCTGACCGCCTCACGACGTTCTCTACGATACTTTGATCGGCTAGACTTACCCTTGCTCTTAAGAGCAGCGAGCGTTTCTCTAACCTGATTTTGAATTTGTTCTTCGGTTAACTCGGGTTTAGGAACGGTACTCTGACCTCTACGGCCTCCGGGTCCGGGTCTGGATCCTCCACCGGCACCACCTCTCTGTGGTTTTCCATGATCAAACTGCTTACCAGGAACAACCTTTGATATACGCTTTCTCTTTCTTTTGCCTTTGTCATCCGCTGACTCTCCTACCTTCTTCGCAGGCTTTACAGTGGGTGGCGGAAGGTCAATTTTTCCGACAAACTTTGGCCCATCAAGCTTCTTAACCTTCGTTTCGATGAACTCAGGTTTTGTAGAAACAGGTGCCGCAGGAATTTCTTCTTTGGTCTCTTTGACCTCTTTAACTTCCTTCGTCTCCTTCGGTTTCTCAGCTTCCTCAGCCTTTTGAACTTCCTTGGCTGCCGTATCAGCCGGCTTTTCAGCCGTCGCTTTAGCCGGCTTAGTAACAGGCTTTTCTGTGGCTTTCGGTTCTTCCTTTTTCGTAGGTCGATTCGACTTAACGGTACTTAGATCAATCGTTCCTACAACAGTAGGTCCGCTCTTGGGCGCAGGGGGAGTGGTTTGTTTTGGAGTTTCTTTTGGAGCCTCGGTTGTGGGCTCTTCTTTCTTTTCAGACTCCGCGGGTTTCTCTTCTACCACGGGCTCAGGCGCAATAACTTCGACTTCAGTAAATCCTCCAACGTTCTTAATCAAGATTTCATCCTGATCCTGCTTCTTGTCAATCTTAGATTTCTTCTGGTCAGCTAACGTGATCGTTTCACGCACAACCACTTGATCAGCAAGGGCTTCGGACTTCTGCTTTTTAGCACGATCCGGAGCAAATTCCTCAACTAGCAATCCATAGGTATCCACATCCAATTTGGTGTTCGGACGGGCATCTATAGATATCCCCTTGGTATCAAGGAAATCGACCACGGAGTTCATCCCCACGTTGAGTTCTCGTAGTGCTTTACTTAGTCGTATCGGTGCGCCTTCTGCCATAAATGATATGCGAATCTCGTTATTTTAAGTTTTAGGTCTGGGTTATTCAAATTCAGCCTTTAGGATGCCCATGATTTCCTTAATCGTTTCTTCCTCCAGATCTGTTCGTTTTACCAAATCACCAGGGCTGATTTCCAAAACACTTTTTGCCGTATCACATCCAATTGTCTTGAGTTCATCAATGATCCAAGAATCGATTTCATCTGCAAATTCTTCCAAATCCACATCTTCAATATCCTCTTCGGATTCACGAAAAACATCAATTTCATATCCGGTGAGCTTCCCAGCCAACTTAATGTTGTGTCCGCCTTTTCCAATCGCAAGTGAAACTTGGTCTGGTTTCAGATAAACACTGGCATGGCCATTATCATCGTTCAGAGTAATGTTGGTGATCTTAGCTGGACTAAGCGATCGTTGAATGAATAGTTGAGAATTGCCAGTGAAATTGATCACATCAATGTTCTCATTTCTCAATTCTCTTACGATTCCATGAATACGCGACCCTTTCATTCCGACACATGCTCCTACCGGATCAATTCTGTCATCGTATGATTCAACCGCAACTTTAGCACGCTCTCCTGGCTCACGAACAATCTTCTTGATTGTAATCAATCCGTCGAAGATCTCCGGAACTTCCATTTCGAATAATCGCTCCAAGAATGAAGGACTTGTTCTTGAAAGAATGATAATAGGGCTGGCATTCTTCATGTCAACCTTGCTCACAACCGCTCGAACTGTATCTCCTTTCTTGAAGTAGTCGGTTGGAATTTGTTCTGACTTAGGAAGAACCAATTCATTCCCTTCATCATCCAAAACGAGAATTTCTCGCTTCCAGATCTGATAAACCTCCCCAGTGATAATATCGCCAACCTTATCCTTGTACTTCTTGTAAATCGAATCTTTCTCCAGCTCCTGAATTTTAGCAACAAGATTCTGACGAAGTGAGAGAATTGCTCTTCGACCGAAGTTTTCGATTTTGTATTCTTCTGACGCTTCTTCACCAACCTCAAAGTCAGGTTCGATGAGAATCGCTTTTTTGTACTCAATTTCTTGAAGGTCGTCTTCTACAGCACCGTTTTCAACGATGATTCTGTTTCTCCAGATCTCGAGGTCACCCTTATCTGGGTTTATGATTACGTCAAAGTTTGAATCATCTTCAAACTCCTTTTCAATCATAGAGCGGATTACGTCCTCCAAGATGTGCATCATCGTAACCCGATCAATGTTCTTGAATTCTTTAAAATCCTGAAACGATTCAATAAGCTCTATAGCATTCATTGCTTGTTCCTTTACTTAAATGATATAATGACTTTAGTTTCCGCTATTTCTTCCCAAGCAACCGTTGCTTCACGCACTGGCAACTTCTTCTTTTTGTTTGCAGGCAATTCCAGTTTGATCTCCTCTGTTGCTGAAACAAGTTTTCCTTTCAACTCATCACCGCTAAGGGTTCGCACCTTTATTTCCCTACCCACGTTTTTCGTGTATTGCCTCTTGTCTCGCAAAGGTTTGTCTATTCCGGCTGAGCTCACCTGCAACTCAAAATCAGTCTCATCGCGATCCAACTGATGCTCAACATGTCGACTTACCCCTACACAATCATCGATATTGACCCCGTCTAAGGAGTCTAATTCAATCTTAATCTTATTGGAAGATCCGACTGTGAGTTCGACGATAAACATCGAAGTATCAGCTAGTTTCTCCTCAACAAGGTTTCTGATATGTGCTTCAGAAATCGGCATTACACGTAAAAAAAATGAGGGGAACTTCCCCTCAGATTCATTTGACGCCGCAAATATAGTCGTTGCAATTGGATTTTTACACCCTATTTCTGCCTTGCTCCTTCTTTGTAGGTCATTGAGTTTAGAACCTTTCCATCGTCATCGTAATTGACGGCCTTTCCATGAGGTACTCCGTTCTTATAATTGCGTAAACTGATCAGTGTTCCCGTCTTGTTCCACATTTTACTGGCGCCGCTGAGTCGATCCATTTCATAGGCCTCTTCTCTCATTTTGGAACCATGCGGGAAATAGTACGTGCACTTCCCATTTTTTGAGCCTTCCTTATAAGAACATTCATAGTCAACATTTCCGGCCTCATAGTAGTAAACCCAAGCACCATCCTTCTTTCCGTCCTTATATGACCCCTGTTCCCTTGGCTTGCCACTTAGATAGCCATAATTCCATGCGCCATCCTTTAATCCATTCATTCTAACGCCTTCATAGTTCGTCTTACCATTGTTGAAGTTTCCGACCCAATTACCGTGCATCAATCCTTCCTTGTATACACCTTCATCTTTCAGTTGACCATTCTCATACCAAGAACTCCACTTTCCATTCTCCTTTCCACTGGTATAATTACCCTCTTGCAACTTGGTACCATTCTCAAAAAAGGTTTGCCAAAAACCGTCTTTCTTATCTTTTTTGTAAGAACCTAACTTCCATTTCGCTCCATTCTTATAGAACATTTTCCAAGCACCTTCTCGAAGGTCGTCAGCGAACTCTCCTTCACTTTCCACTTTTCCATTTTCGAAATAGTAAAGCCAGTGACCATGTTGCTTCCCAGACTGAAACTCGCCCTGCATGTATAACTTACCAGTCGAATTAAACCAGATCCATTTACCATTCTTAGCTCCTTTTGAATAAGTTCCAGTCACACTAAACTCACCATTTGGATACCAGTTACGGTAGGCGCCATCCAACTCCCCTCCTTCATATTCAATCTCTTTCCACTTCTCGCCTTCTTCGTAGAAATACTTCCATAAGCCGACCTGCTCGATATCTACAGTTGTGCCTTCCGACTTCAAGTTTCCGTTTTCCCAATAATGCTGAGTCAGCCCATTAATTATCGAATCCTTTATGGTCACAAGCGACTTGAGTGGTCCGGCCTCATAATAATCATATAGAATTCCATTCCCATTGTTGAGTGTCTGGATCAACTCCTTATTCCAACCTTCGAATGGGTGCATCGCCCCACCAACATAAAGAACCTTCTTCCACAGATCACCTTCAGGAAAATAAGTCGACCACTCACCGATTTTCACATCGTAGTCATATTCTCCTTTTTCTGATTGATTTCCATTCGGATACCATGACCTGTATATGCTGTCTCTCAGCGTAGTAAGAAGACCATTTTGAAAGTATAATTTAAAATATCCTTCGGCCTTTCGTTGGCCATCGTCATACCAATAAGTGACCTTACCGCTATGCTTGCCATTGTTGTAATTGGATTCTTCTTGCTTCTTCCCATTTTGGTAATAGTAGATCCAAGGACCGTGCTTTTTCCCATTGAGAAACATTCCCTCACTGTACTTCTGAGTTTGATCATCATCATAGAAGTCGACATAAGGTTGCTTTTGAACCTTAGGCACAACAGGAGATGAGTTCTCTTGAGCAGTGGATGTGAACGCAGCGAAGAGGAAAATAATGAGTATTGGTCGCATGAGATCAAAGCTAAATTGAGGACAAGCTTAAAGGTGTGGCAAGGTTGAAAGTTTTCAAATACGCATGTTAACTGAAGTGCTTGAATTCTATCTTGAAATAGTTTCTTTGCGAAAATTTGCACGATGAACGAAGCGTATGTGGAGCTTAGAGTTAAAGATGGAATTGGAACAATTGAATTCTTTCACCCTCAGAGCAATTCACTTCCTGGACTCATACTCAGCCAACTAGCCGAAACGATTACCGAAGCTGGCAACAATGAAGCGATCGTTGCCATTCTACTCCGATCTGCAGGTGAGCGAGCTTTCTGTGCAGGAGCAAGTTTTGACGAGTTGATTGCGATTGATGATGAGTCGACGGGAAAAGAATTCTTTAGTGGGTTTGCTAAGGTGATAAACGCTATTCGGACATGTCCAAAATTTGTAGTTGGACGCGTGCAGGGAAAAGCTGTTGGTGGAGGAGTCGGAGTTGCGGCCAGCGCCGACTATTGTTTTGCCACAAAATTTGCTTCTGTCAAATTGAGTGAACTGGCAGTTGGAATCGGACCATTTGTAGTCGGTCCAGCAGTAGAACGAAAAATTGGAACTTCCGCCTTCAGCGAATTGGCAACAGATGCGACTGAATGGCGAAATGCCGATTGGGCAAAACAAAAAGGGCTGTATGCCAGTGTTTCGGAAGATATTGAGGCTATGGATTCGACGTTAGTTGGATTTTTAGAAAAAATAAAGACCTTTAACCCCGCTGCAATGGCTGAAATGAAACGAATTTTTTGGGAAGGAACGGAACACTGGGATACCCTTCTGACAGAAAGAGCAGAGGTGAGTGGACGACTTGTTCTATCTGAATTCACTCGAAAGGCAATCAGCAGATTTAAATCAAAATAACAGCTTACAAATGATGATTAGACTGACCGCCATTTCATTTATACTATTGACGCTTTCATTTAATTCCTACGCACAAGATGAAGCCGAGACTACTGACGAAGCGACGTCAAATTGGACGCGTACTGGAGTTATAGGCCTCAATTTCTCCCAAACTTATTTGGACAATTGGCAAGGCGGTGGACAATCCTCCTTCAATGGAACTGCGCTTTTCAACTACACCTTCAACTACAAGAAGGATAAGGTGACATGGGACAACTCAATAGACGCTGCCTACGGACTAACGAGATTGGGTGAAGCGGGAGTTTTTCAAAAGACAGATGATCGATTCGAGTTTAACTCCAAACTTGGACGAACCACTCCAGTTATAAATACCTCTTGGGCAGCGATGTTTACGTTCAGGACACAATGGGACGCTGGTTATGACTTTGGTCAAACACCTTCTCCATTAATTTCTGATCCATTTTCTCCAGCATATATCATTGCCGGTATCGGTATCGACTATAAGCCAAGTGATGCTTTCTCTGCATACGTTTCACCGGTGACGAACAAGACCACGATTGTAGATAATGTGCGACTGTCGGCGGCAGGAGCGTTCGGAGTTGAACCAGGAGAAACAATCAGAGCAGAAATCGGAGGATTCGTCAAGTTTCAGTATCAAAAGGAACTTGTGAAGAATGTCAAGCTCACTTCGAAACTTGACCTGTTTTCCAATTACCTAAACAACCCTCAAAACATTGATGTTAACTGGGAAACTTTGATCGCAATGAAAATCAATGATTTCTTGTCAGCGAGTATCACAACTCATCTCATCTACGATGATGACATCCGCTTTGATGTTGACAGAAATGATGATGGTATAGTCGATGGTGCTGGACCACGCACACAGTTCAAAGAGGTTTTTGCCTTAGGTGTTCAATACCAAATCAAATAGTCTATTTATCAGCAACAGGCACGTACAAAAAGGCTTGCACCTTCAAACTTGCTTCGTAGGCTTGGTATAGTTCATCAATTAGCGATTCACTGCGAAGAAGTTCCGGGTCTAATTCTGTGTAATAGTAGAACTGCTTATTCGCAATTAGCGGTTGTTCCTCTTGAATTTCAGCGTACTCTTTAGGAAGTCTCTTGTTTTGTTCTCCCCTTAATTTGTCGAAATACTTCACGAACTTCTTATCCTTCGTGACTCGATTAAATTCCTCGAGGTTGTACAGAATTTCTTGTCTCACGGAATTCAGTTGATCCTTATCTGGGCTATAAAGCCCGCCATAGAGCCTCAAATGTTTATGACCAACTTCCACATACATCCCCGCCTTTGTCATGTTCTTTCTACCTCCAGAACTAATGATAGCGCTCATTTGAGTTTTATACGGCGTTTTATCCTTTGAGAATCGGATATCTCGATAGATCCTGAAGACGGCATCCTTCGGTTCAATCCGACAATCCTTATCGTATTTCTGCATACGAAGAATGAGGTCGCCAACGAAGTCGTAAAATGGCTTCTTGACATGCTGCTCATATCTCTTCTTATTATCCGTAAACCATTCGCGGTTATTGTTCGATGAAAGTTCTTTGAAGAACTTCTCGTAATCTTTTGTGAACCAGGCCATATCTGAGCGATTTATACAAGGATAAGTAATCCTAAAGCTATAAAATGGGCCGCTTTACTTCCTCAGTGAAATCCTAAACGTTGTTCCCTTCCCAATTTCGGATTTCAGTACGTAGATCTTACCGCTGTGATACTCTTTAATGATTCTCTTGCTGAGTGATAGACCCAGTCCCCAGCCTCTTTTTTTGGTGGTAAATCCCGGATCAAAAACGCGTTTAAATTGAGTGTTCGCCAATCCTTTTCCAGTGTCCGAAACCTCCAAATGAGCTTTATGACCCAAGTCAACCAGCTCAACGGTAATCTTTCCGATTCCATCCATTGCATCAATCGCATTCTTGATCAGATTCTCAATAACCCATTCAAACAGGGACGAATTGAGGGTGACAATGATTGGATAATTCGGCAAGATCAATTCAAAGTCGACCTTCTTTCCGAATCTGTGTTCGAAGTACTCAACTTCTTCCTGGATAATAGGTACCAGATCCTGTTCTACCAATTCAGGTTGGGAGCCAATCTTACTGAACCGCTCCGTCACAACTTGTAGTCGGTTTATGTCCTTTTCAAGTTCATCTGCAATGGCCTTCCCTTCCTCTTTTTCACGAAGCAGCTCAACCCAGGCAAGCATAGACGAAAGTGGTGTTCCCAATTGATGTGCGGTTTCCTTGCTCATTCCGACCCATACCTGATTTTGCTCGGCTTTGCGCGCTGTACTGAAAAGCAAGTAAGCAATCATCATGAACAATCCGATTACCCCAAACTGAGCAAGAGGGTAATAAGTGAGTTGGGTCAGGAGATAGGAATCTTCGTAATAGACATAGGCTGTTCGACCATTTATCTCTACAGAAATGGGATCATGTTGAGCTCGCATCGAAGCAAGTCTGTCTTTGAGTAAAAATGGATTCGCCACAACCCTCTGCTCAACATTTCCAGCCTCGATTACCTTTCCAGAAGCAGAATCCAAAAGAATTAGTGGGCTCGAAGCAGCATTAAGCATGAGCTCCGAGATGAAGCTTTGCTGCAAATCATCAAAAGTGGTTTTCAGTTCGGCAAATAAACGTGAGTCTCTATAATACAGATAGACCTTCGCATTTCCGTAATAAACAATTTCGATTGGTTCATATTGTGAGGCCATCGACTCCAATTCCTGCTCTAAAAATGCCTTTACATTTTCACCCTTTGGAATGATAATATTCCGATGAGATGTGATCACTCCTTTTTCATTGGTGAGAATCACAGGAACGGTTGTGTTGTCGTTCAGCACATTGAGAGCGAAACTCACGTCGGAAATATCCGGGCGCGCTAAATAGTTCGTCGCCTCTAGGTATAGTTCTACCTTTTTACGTTCTCCTGCTTGAAGCTTGTCAAAAAGCCTGCTTGTATAGTGAACAAGTGCAGAGCGCTTTTTAACCGCTTCAGACCAAATTTCAACCTTGGTCCGTTCTTCTAGCGCAATTTTATCTACTAAGGTTTTGGTGTAGGCCAGCGACACGCCAACGATTACCAGCGCTACTAAAAACAACAGCAATTTCCATCGCTGTCTTTGAGAATAGATATTGAAAGATCTCGCCACGAATCAATTATACTGATTGCAAGTTATGGGCTTTCACTGAATTATGGATTATTCGGAAATCGAGCTTAGAAGTCATCGTCCTCAAAATCTCCGTCCTTCAGTTTTTTCTTATCCGATTCGGTCTTCTTTATTAATCGATTTAGAAGCTTCTTCTCTTCAGTCGGGCTTGCAGCGTCTTTCGTTAGAGTATCATCGGCCGCTTCCGTTCCGGCCTCGGGGTTAAATTCAATTTTTAATTCCGTCGGCTCTTCTTCAACGTGAAGAATTGAATCATTGTCAAATATTCCGAATTCCTCATTCAACAGGCCTTTCACGGTTTTGGTTTCAGTAGAGATTTGATCCTGAACAGACTTCCTCAATTCGGATTTTTTGAGATCAACATCGAAGTCATCAACAGTTCCCTTCACCGTCAAATAGATCCTCGTATTGCCCTTTGAATCTCTCTGAACATACTCGTTGTACGGTTCCTTTCGATTTTTTAACTCCAAAATTTCACTCAAGGCAAAATCCAGTTCATAGTTGATTTCATCTTCAAACGAATGTGTCCCACTTATGTTGATGTCAATGGCAGATGAACGCACGGCCATTTGAGGAATGGAAATTACACCATCTCTGATGCTGATCTGATTCGTCAAGGAGTCAAACTCTATATGTTGAAGGCGGTTTGTCAATTCATCCTCCGCCACAAATAGGCTAATCAGTTTTCGCTTCCTGATTTTCCCAGCGACATCGATGAGGGGAGAAAATCCAATGAGCTCACCCTCTGTAATCAACAGATCTGCCGAACATACAATGCTTTGTTTATCAATGTTGAACAAGGAATCACAGAATGACTGGAATCTGATTTCAGCATCTAACTTACCCTCCAACACTTCTGATATGACATACTCCTGATCAAAGTTATTGAAGGTCTTAAACAGTTCTTTGGCGTCGACCTGATTTGTCAGGAATTCCGTCTTCAATCCATATTGATTATCAGAGAAACGATACAATCCAGCCTTTCCTTTCACCTCTCCTCTTTGACTATTAAACTCGAGGTTTACGGCTTCAACTTTGAAAGAGCTCATTCTTAGCTGACCTACAACGTCGGTTGCTACCAATTTGCCATTCTTGAAAGTCTCGGCTTCAAAATCAAGGTTCCAACTCGCCCGAGAAGGAAATGCAACCACCACACTCGACTCTTCTGCTGATGCTTTATTCCGAGTTGGGAACAATTCCTCCAGATTTATGTCGCCTGCTTGAATTGACCCATTCACCTGGACTTTCCCATTCTCACTGAAGAAATAATCGAGAAAACCAGTCGCCCTTCCTTGAAGATCCATCTGGCAAGAATTAATTTTCCCACTGTAGTATTGGATATCCAATGCGTTATTCACGATGATCAACTTGGCGCTGTCAATGGAGTAGTTCCTCACATCGTCTTTCAACTTCATAGTAGCATCACGAATTGATATGGTACCACTTGCTTGAGAATTAAGAAAATCACGAGCCTCAGGTTTATCTGGGTTTTGGAGAATCGTTGATATGCTGGCATCCAGCGTCAACATTCCAGAACCTTGCTCAATCCACTCAATTCCAAAAAACTCCTTCGTAGCACCAATGTCTGTTCGAAGGTTAATATCGCCGCTCAACTCAGGCTGGGTGAAATTTCGATAGGTAAATGAGGTGGTAAATGCGTCGCCATTAAGTTGGCCGTTGAGGTCAGAAACAGAAACAGAGGAAGTGGCGAAATTCCTCTTACTACCGTTATCTATGGATCCAGATCCAGTTAGGTTGCTAAGCTTCCAGTTCGTTCCCTCTTTGGAAATCGAAGCATTGTTAACCGAAAAGTTAGCCTGAAAACTGGGATTGGTTGTCCTACCAAATGCCCCTTCCAAATTACACTCAAAGCTCAGCGTTCCAGAACTCGAATACGCATCTAAACTTGTGCGACTTTCTTGGGGAATTAGAGCCAAAGACTTGATGATGTCCAAGTCATGACCAATGACATGCAAGTCTGCTCCTTGTCCTTTGAGCTCCCCTGTCACTTCAAACTCGAGCAGATTATCAATTTTTAGTTCCCCTTCACGAAATACATAGTGCTCTTCAGAATTGATGATGTCCATTTCAGTTCTCACATTGACAACTCGGTTGCGCAGATAGCTTGTTCCCTTAATGACGATGTCGGTCACAAAACCATCACCCGCAACAGACATGGTGTAACTCTCATCCGAGAACCGTCCTTTAAAGTCTACATCATCCGCAAGCATGAAGTACTCCTGTTCACGACTGAGGTTCCGGTAAGACAGAAATGTGTTTTCGACATGCACTTTGTCGAGTTCCAGAAGAAAGCCTGTCGTATCCTGGTTTTTAACCCAGATGTGAAAATTGTCGTAGCCTTTCTCATCCACAAATAGGTTCATGAAACCATCTCGAGTTTCGATCTCGTTGATTTTGTATTGGCCATCGATGATGTCAAATACATTCAGGTTCAAATAAACCTTGGAGAAGAAAAAGAGTGTATCAGGATCTCCAATCTTTATAATGTTTTCCTCTGCCCATACACTATCCATGACCAATGAAGCTGACGGAAATCTCTCGAGAAATGAAAAGTTGATGTCCGAGACATGGACTGGGGATTGGAGTCGTTTATTGACTTCTCCAACAATGTAGTTACGAACTGGCTCCTCATACTTTTTAGCCAAATAGTATGCACCTACTGCTCCTAGAATTAGGAGAGCAGTTAACCCAAAAAACCATGTGATGAATTTGCGCATCTTGAATAAAACGGAACAATTCGCCGAATATTCGAAGCTACGCTTGGAGGTAGTCTAATTAAGAAGCTTGAGTGGGATTTATGAACGTGGCTTTCTTAGCTTATAGCATCTTGAGATATCCAACTTCCTTTTCGGTCAGAAATCTCCACCTTCCACGTGGAAGACCTTTCTTACTAAGTCCTGCAAATGCTGCACGATCAAGCCTAGTAACCTTGTATCCTAGGGTCTCGAACATGCGTCTAACAACTCTATTTCTTCCGGAGTGAATTTCCAATCCAACTTCGTTTCGAACCGAACCATCTCCAGCAAAAAGGGCTGCGTCGGCCTTCGCCATTCCATCATCAAGTTCAACTCCAGTTTCCAGTTTTTTAAGATCTGAAATGCTCACATTCTTATCGGTAATCACGTGATATACTTTCCTCACATTGTTACTAGGATGAGCAAGCTTGTCGGCCAAGTCGCCGTCATTCGTCAGCAGGAGTAGGCCTGTAGTATTTCTATCCAATCGACCAACAGGATAGACTCGTTCCTTGCATGCATTTTTGACTAGGCCAATTACGGTACTTCGTCCCCGTTCATCACTCAACGTTGTGATGCAGTCTTTCGGTTTGTTGAGCAGCAAATATCTGATGGCCTCAGCTTTGACACGTTCACCAGCATATTCAACCGTATCGGTTGGTTGAACCTTCGTTCCCAATTCCGTTACGACCTTGCCGTTGATAGAAACCATTCCTTGCTCTATGAACTTGTCGGCTTCTCTGCGACTGGCAATCCCTGCCATACTCAGATATTTATTGATCCGGACCGCCCCATCTTGTGGTGCTGGCTCCTTTTTCTCAAATCCTGTAAAACGCTCATCCTTGGTAAACTTCTTATAGGATTTCTTCTTATCTCCTTGCCTGAACTCTTTGTTAGCGTTGCCCTTGCCTTTGAATTTGTCTCCGCGCTCATCTCTTTCTTCGGTAGACTCACGAGATTTAAAACCGTCTTTGAATTTTTTTCCTCCTAAAGATTTGCCACCTCTAGTTCGCGGTTTTCTTTCGTCCTCCGACTTTGTCGGGGATCCACCGCTATTCTTCTTCTTTTTGGTAGTTCCGCCTAGGACGATATACTCTTCCTTCTGCACCTTTTTCGCCCGCTTCTCCCAAGTACTCTTCTTAGCCATGATAAATTCTTGAAGTGCAAAGGTAATGCGATTAATCTGGTCAATATTCAGGACTACATTTGGGGTAATGCGATGGAAGATTGCCCAGCGGCTAGAATTGAGATGGTGGAAACGCTATTTGAGAAATCGTAACCTGGAAGAATACCTTTCATGGAAGAAAGCATACTGGCAGGATTTTGTGGCTCAACTGAATCTTCCAAAAATCGAAGGAAGGACTCTCGATGCCGGGTGTGGACCAGCAGGTGTCTTCATGATTTTGAACGAAGCCGATGTAACAGCAATCGATCCGCTGCTCGAGAAATACGAGAATGATCTTAACCTTCCTTCAGAAGAATATAAGGAGCGCATCACGTTCAAACCACTGGGAATTGAAGATTATTTCATGATTGAACATTTTGACTTTATCTTTTGCCTCAACGCAATCAATCATGTGAAGGATATGAGCAAAGCCTTGCATAATCTAGGTGAGTCACTTAAACCTGGAGGAAGAATGATAGTCAGCATTGACTGTCACAACTTCAAATTGTTCAAGGGACTTTTTAAAATTCTCCCATTTGACATTCTGCACCCACACCAATTTGATCTTGACGAGTATCAATCTCAATTGATGAATGAAGGAATCAAGGTTGAGCGAAGTATCCTGATCAAGAATGGCTTTATATTCAATTACTATGCGCTGGTTGGTCGTCGTATATAGCCTCATTTTTATGTCGACGTCCGGGTCTGCTCAGAAATGGCATGAACCCAGCGACACGCTGAATAAGCAACGTGCGAATTTCTTGACAATCGGTCAAAGCTGTCTGTGGCTTGGGTCTCAAGCAGGATTGTACATGGCGTGGTACAGTCAATATGACCAGGAACCTTTTCACTTTTTTAATGATTGGCCCGGTTGGATGCAAATGGATAAGGTTGGTCATGTGGCGGCGACGTATCAAGAAGGCTGGATTCTTTACAAAATGAACCGCTGGGCAGGAATGACAGAAAAACGGGCTCGGAATCAAGCCTTGATTATGAGCTACGGATTTCAAACCACGTTTGAAGTCATGGACGGCTTTTCGAGCGGTTGGGGTTTTAGTTGGTATGACCAAGCGGCAAACACCGTTGGGTCAGGACTATTCTGGGCACAGCAGAAGGCGTGGGGTGAGCAACGAATCATTACCAAATTTTCATTTTGGCAAAGTGGATTAACCAATGCTCCTTGGTTTGAGGGATCTCGTGCTAGGACGCTCTATGGGAAATCCGTTTTCGAGCAATGGCTCAAAGACTATAATGGTCAGACATATTGGCTAAGTGCCAATGTTTGGTCTCTTGTAGGTAAGCCTGATCGATTTCCGAAGTGGTTGAACATCGCTGTTGGTTACAGTGTCGACAATATGCTTGGTGCAGAATCGAACTCTTGGGACGTCATCACCGTCGCGGGACAATCCATTGAAGAACTTCCATACACCTCTCCGCTGATCCGTCAACGTCAATACCTATTGTCGTTGGACATTGATTTGTCACATGTGGATCTTCCACCCTATTTAACATGGGTGAAACCTGTCTTTGGTCTTGTTAAATTTCCGTTCCCGGCGCTTGAGATCAATTCACACAATGGTCTGCGAGGCCATGCTATTTACTTCTAGCTCACCAAGTGGGCTGAAATGCCCCTTCAATGTGCTCGAGTCACTGGGCATCCTGGTTTAGGATGATGCCAACCACATCAAACCTCACTTCAACATCTAGATCATTCCGCTGAACGTATGCGTTTGCCGCCCTGATCAAATGAGCTTGTTTCTTTCTGCTCACAAACTCTTCTGGATTTCCAAAGTAGTCTGAGGCTCTTGTCTTCACCTCGACGATTGCGAGGTCATTATCTTTCAGCGCAATGATGTCAATCTCTTCCCGACCATATCTCCAATTTCGATCAAGGATGGAGTAGCCTGATTTCATGAGATGTGAAACAGCCAAATCCTCGCCTAAATCTCCTAAGTCGTTGTGATCAGCCATGGGTTATAGTTGGATTTTCAAGAAAAGTAAAACCCTTTCTACCTCCAAAAAAATGATTAAGAATCTTTGGCTATTAGTAGTCCAGTCTGGCTCCCTCGTCACTAACAATCAAAGCCCCAATTCTTCCTGAATAAACAGCTTGGTTATTTTCCACATGACCGATCGGTGCATTGAATGCAACTGGGTAGTCATAATCTGAGACAGCCTCGAGAATAATCTCTTCTACTGTCTTTCCAAATGGAATGGGATTGTCCATCATCTCAGTGAATTGGCCGACAACCAATCCGGATAGGTTTTCCAAATGCCCTGCGCGCTTCATGAACATCATCGTCCGATCGAGATGGTACAGGTATTCCGTAAGATCTTCTAAAAACAGGATTTTACCAGAATATTCTGGTTCGCTGTTACTTCCTGAAATGGAATGAAGAACAGCCAAATTTCCTCCAACAATAATTGCCTCAGTATGCCCTGGACGATTCAGGGAATGAGATTCCCATACTAGGCCTTCAAGCTGACCAAAAAGGGCTTTTTTCAGGGACTCACTCCCTTTGTTGGCTGCACCTTCGGCGAAGAATATTGGCATAGAAGAATGGAGTGTTTCGATCCCTAAGTTTCGATTAACATGTGAGTGCAATACTGTCAAATCACTAAACCCGCAAAGCCATTTGGGGTTCTTTTTGAACTGGTTCCAATCAACTTGATCAATGATTCGAGCTGTACCGTATCCACCACGAGCAAAAATCACCGCTTTGATTTCTGGATTATCAAGTGCTTTCTGCAAATCCGCAATCCGCTCTTCATCGGTTCCGGCAAACTGTCTGTCAGATCGGTGAATCGACGATCCCAAAACCACTTCCAATCCCCACGACTCAATCTGTTTAAGAGCGCCGTTAATTTGACCATCTTCGATTTTCTTGGCCGAAGCCACAATGGCAATTTTGTCTCCTGTTTTCAGATAGTTTGGCCGTTTCACAGGACTAAGGTATTACTACTTTTGCCCTCTTCGAAAGCAGAGGATAAAAATGCCTAAACGTCACCTTGTTACTTCCGCTCTACCCTATGCAAATGGACCGTTACACATTGGTCATATTGCAGGAGCATATTTGCCTGCAGATATATATGTGAAGCATTTGCGTGCTAAGTACGGTCATGAAAACGTGCTCTACGTTTGTGGCTCGGACGAACATGGAGCGGCCATCTCCATGAAGGCCATTAAGGATAAGACGACTCCAAAAGCCATTGTAGATCAGTTTCACGAGCTCAATAAAAAGGCATTTCAGGATTTTGGAATCGATTTCGATGTTTACCATCGAACATCTGCTGATTTACATCATCAAACATCTCAAGAATTCTTCTTAAACCTTCACGAAAAAGGCGTGTTCAAAAAGGTCGAAAACCAGCAGATGTATGACGCAGAGGCCAAGCAGTTTCTGGCCGATCGCTTCATCGTTGGAACTTGCCCAAACTGCAGCAGTGATCGAGCTTATGGCGATCAATGTGAGAATTGCGGCAAGGCGTTAAGTCCATCCGAACTCATTAATCCTCATTCTACACTCAGTGGAGCAAAGCCTGAAATGCGCGAAACGTGGCATTTCTATTTACCCATGGGCGACCATAGCGAATGGGTTGAGGACTTTATTCGAAATGGAAATTTAGAAGGCGTCGCACATCATGATGCCAAAACTTGGAAAAAGCACGTTGTTGGTCAGTGTTTGAGTTGGATTGAAGGCGGACTAGGTGATCGGGCAATGACCCGCGACCTCGATTGGGGCGTTCCTGTTCCGCTCGAAGGCGCTGATGGAAAAGTACTCTACGTCTGGTTGGATGCTCCAATCGGATATGTTTCTGCTACTAAGCAGTGGGCAATCGAACAAGACAATCCAGATGATTGGAAACGTTGGTGGCAAGATGATGACACCGAAATGGTTCATTTCATCGGCAAGGACAACATCGTTTTTCATTGCATCATTTTTCCGATTCTGCTGAAAATGCATGGTGAGTATAACCTTCCGACGAATGTTCCGGCCAATGAGTTTCTGAACCTTGAAGGAGACAAAATTTCAACTTCTAGAAATCACGCTGTTTGGCTTCATGAATACTTGGATGATTTTCCGGAACGTGTTGATGAATTGAGATTTGTATTGACCTCTATTGCGCCCGAATCGAAAGACAGTGAGTTTACATGGAAAGACTACCAAGCACGTGTCAACAATGAGCTTGTCGCGATTCTAGGAAACTTTGTAAATCGGGTGGTTGTTTTGACAAACAAGTACTACGATGGAGTTGTGCCGTTTGGAAATGTCGATCCTGACATCGTTGAAACTTGTCAGAAGCACCTGACACAATCCGAGCGGCACATAGAAAACTTCAAGTTCCGAGATGCTTTGGCTGAAGCGATGAATCTTGCTCGATTTGGGAATAAGTATCTGGCAGATACAGAGCCGTGGAAGCTTCAAAAGTCGGACCCTGATGCGGTGAAGGAGATCATGTTTAACGCGCTCAACATATGTGCGTATCTCGCCCCAGCATTCGAAGCATTTCTACCAGACGCCTCTCGAAATATCAGAGAGATGCTTGCGATTGATCCAATCTTCAAAGGGTTTTTGGATGGCCACGAAATCATTTCGCCGACCCTTCTTTTTAAGAAGCTTGAAGATGAAGAAATTGACATACAAGTCGCCAAGCTGAAGAAGGATGAAGAACCAAAAGCCGAAGAAAAACCTATGATATCATTTGATGATTTTACAAAGCTCGATCTCAAAGTCGGCACAATCAAATCAGCCGAAAAAGTTGAGAATGCAGACAAGCTCCTTCAGCTTCAGGTCGAAATAGGCAGTGAGGTAAGGACCATATTATCCGGTATTGCAGAGCATTTCAGCTCAGAAGAAATTATTGGAAAACAAGTGTCAGTCCTAACCAACCTCCAACCCCGAAAAATCCGAGGAATTGAAAGTCAAGGGATGATTTTGATGGCAGAAGATGAAAGTGGCAAATTGGTTTTTGTAAGTCCTGATGAAGCCGTCAAGTCTGGAAGTGGAATTAGATAACGTAATAGAGAAACTATGAAGCCTTTAAATGAGTTAACTCGAGTCTTGTTAATTGCAATCTTCTTGGGTGCATTCACAAATGTGAACTCGCAAGACACGACATCAGTTCAAACATTCACGTTTGGGGACATCACTAAAAGACGGGATGTCTTCGAATTTCCGGACTCGACAAATGAGTGGCGAAAAATCCTGATGTACAAAACATTGAAATGCGACAATGCGACCACCCAAGATCAATTTCCATGTGGAGAGTGGGATTATCTCACATACACATTTGTGTATGACCACACGGGCGAGATCGACTCCAATGAATCATCTCATCCTTTGAGACTTTCGGGAGGATTGGACTTGGACACATCGTATTCACACGGTACGGAAATGATTGATCTCTATCAACGGGTTGAGACTAGCGTGCAGACTGACAGTTTCAATCTTTCAAATTACACCGCTCTCCAAGCATCATCTTTGACGAACTCCACAGAAGACTTTCTTCCAGCGGCAAGTAATTCATCCAGATATCAAATGTTGTGGTCCTCTTCTACTTGGACTTTACCATCAGACACTTTAGATCGAATTGGCTTCCCATTTAATGGCCTTGGAAGTCAATTGACTGACTTGACCATCCGAATGAAACAGAGCTCGCTTTCGATAATTGACGAATTTCAGGAAGGAGGCTTCACAACTGTCTACGCAAAAAATACAACGTTCGATTCTAGCAATTTGGTCGGAGGTTATTACTACATAGATTTAATCGAACCTTTCGCTTTTGATTCAAGTTCCGGTGTTCTTGTTGATGTCAGTTTCACAAATTATTCGACTGGCACTTCTTACGATTCACCCTATTCAATCGCACAAGATTCCAATACAGTATATTCTCACGGAAATGACGCCTATGTTGAGTTTGACAACGCAAATCGATATGAAATTCCTTTGTCAGAAATAGACTTCGAAGATGAGATCACCATTAGCTTCTGGGCTTATGGTGATGAAAACGTGCTACCAGTTAATACCTCAGCATTTGAAGCTTCAGATATTAATGAAAACCGAGTACTAAACGCTCACTTGCCTTGGAGTAATGGAACAGTGTATTGGGATGCCGGAGAAGGTTCGGGATATGACAGAATCAACAAAGCATCAAGCGTTTCGGTTTATGCAAGCAAATGGACGCACTGGGCGTTCACTAAAAACACGAATGATGGCACCATGAAGATTTATCTTGATGGAAATCTTTGGCATTCAGGAACAGACAAAAATCGAAGCATTGGATTGATTAAGAAAATCATCATTGGCACAAATCGAAATGCCGCTAATGCCTGGCCAGGCAAAATGGATGAGTTCCGAATTTGGAAGAAAGAACTTAGCTCCGCCAACATCCAAGAGTGGTTATACAAAGACGTAACGAGCAGCCATCCTGACTATGCTGACCTCGTGGTATATCTGAAGTTTGACGATGGATATCCCGTACAAAATGAAATTACTGGCGGACCCGCTGTTTACTCACACGGATCGCCCCAATTACGCTCATACAGAGGCAAAGATCTCTTTAAAAATCAGCACCGTACGACTATCGCCCCTAATTTGAGCTTATTGCTTAGCAACGGATTTGTGTCGACTACAAGTACCACGGATACGGTTATGGATACAGTCGCCCAAGCGCCATATTCAATCGTAGATTACAGCGTAGTAGGAAACATGGTTTTACCAACTTCTGCCTCCTATCCATCGCGCGTTGAAAGTTCGTATGTCTATGATCCAAATGGAGTTGCCATTGACTCTACTTCATACTCCAGCACACAAACTTGGATCAACTCTGACCTAACATTCTACTATCCACCTTTTGACGTGATTGATCGCTATGAAATTGGCCGTTTTATCACGCCATACGGGATTAATCTGTCGCTAGGGCCAAATGGATTTACTTGGGTTTATGATGTAACCGATTACGCACATCTTTTGATAGATTCTGTAGATCTTTCTTCTGGAAATCAACAAGAGCTGATCGACTTACGCTTTGAATTCATCGAAGGAACACCACCAGCAGACATCGTCGCATTCGATCGTCCGTGGGGTCAGTCCAGATCTTATCGATACAATCAAATGGATGATGACATCGTGTTGGATCCGATGACCGTTGATGTTCACCCAGACGCGGCCTTCCATTCAGTGATTACCCGTCTCACCGGTCACGGTCACAATAGCAATACGGGTTCCTACCCTCACTGCTGCGAATGGTGGGAAAACACCCATTATTTATATGTTGATGGAACCAAATCTGCCGAATGGGAAATTTGGCAAGAACACGACTGTGGCGCAAATCCTGTTTTCCCTCAAGGAGGAACATGGCCGGGCGCGCGTGAAGGATGGTGTCCTGGTGATTTGGTAAAAGACAACAAGTTCAACATTACTGATCAGGTCAGCGGAACTGATTTCGAACTCGACTACAGGATCGATCCAGTGCCATCACAAAACCAAGGAATGGGCAATGGAAACTATGTTGTTGCGCTTCACTCGCTTCAATATGCTGACCCACATTATGAGCTCGACGCAGAAATTTACGACGTGATACGGCCAAATAACCGCCAGTATTATTCACGACTGAATCCTGTGTGCAGTGCTCCCACCGTAATTATTCGAAATAATGGAAGCGCGCCAATTACACGCTTGAAGATTCAATATCAGGTCGTTGGTGGAAATGTCTGGGAATATCAATGGTTCGGTTACCTCGAGTTTTTAGGAACAGAAGAAGTTGTGCTTCCATTTGAGAATGGTGCATTTTATGCTGGTGATGGAAGCAATCAATTTATTGCTACGGTTTCTTCACCAAATGATCTATCTGACGAGTATGCGGCCAACGATTCGTACACAACAGAGTTTGAACTTCCCGAACTCACAAATGGTAAGATCATATTGCAGTTCAAGACCAACAACTACAAGAATGAAAACAACTTGAAGGTTTACGATGCAAACGAAAACGTAATCTTCTCAAGAATTGGTTCACAATTAGTTGCAAATACGACGTATTGGGATACGTTGGATTTAGATTCTGGCTGTTATCGTTTGGAAGTTACAGATGCCAATGATGATGGCTTGTCCTATTGGGCAAATCCAAACCAAGGTTCCGGATTCCTTCGTCTTTGGACGCAAACAGGAGCAATTCTAGAAAACTTCGAGAGTGAATTTGGCCATAAGATTGACTATGCTTTCACGGTTGACTCACTATCATACGAAGGCTATGAGCCCACCGGACTCGAAGAGGTTGTGACTGAGCTTGGCTCAATGAAAGTCTACCCAAATCCAAATGACGGTTCATTCTATCTAGAGATGCTCAATTTCAATGGTTCGCATGAACTGGAAATTCGCAACTTGACAGGACAGATCGTGCATTCTGAGAAGCTAAACATAAAGTCGGGGTACGCGCGACGCTATAATTTAAACCTGCCCGTTGGAGTTTATACGATATCGCTTCAGAGTGATTCGGGAGCCAGTTCCCAAAAAATGGTTGTGGGTCAATAGAGCCTAATTTTCTTCGCAACGCCTAGCATCTTAATAAGGAAAAGTCTGTCCCGAAACCCTGAATTTGGTAATTACGACTATTGCCCTATTTGGGTGAGGTCTTTGTTGCTCCAATATTGTGTTATACATTTAATGCCTATAGCCAATGGGGATTCGGCTCACAATATTCACAACCCTGTTCTGCCTAACTACAGGGATTCTATCTGCTCAAGGACACTTTGAGGACGTAGATAAGTTTCAATTAGAAAACCAGAGACATCTAATTTCATCAATTGATGTTTCACCTGATGGGAAATATCTCGCAGTCGCGACTGTTCAAGGCGACCCCATCTACATTCTGGACGCTGCAACTCAAAAGACAACCGCAACCCATGACGTTGATGGTTATTACGCAGGACCGATCATTGACTATTCTTCCAGTGGCACTTATCTGTTGTTGGAAAAACAGTTTTATGCAGACTGGCACATGAACAAAGACAAGGCTACAAAGTATGAAGTCATGGACTCCAAGACTGGGAAAATCATCATGAAAATTGAAAATGCTCAAGATGCTCAGATATCACCCGATGAATCACGGATTGCAGTAATCAAAAAAGACAAACTCGTAGTCTATGGTCTTCCCCAAGGAAACGAGCTGATCAAAAAGGACATCGTCGGAATTAAAAATGCACTTTGCTATTCACTGGATGGTAAGAACCTCTTTGTCACGCATAAGTTGACAAAAGAAGATGCCGCGGAAATTCCAAGCCTACGGAACGATAAAAAAGCAATTAAAAGCGCTATAAAATTTCAGCAAGGGGTTTCAATGTTCAACTCTGAACTCCTTAATAGAGAGCGTGTATTTCTCGAGCGATTTGACAACGTCTACGACTTGAAATCAAATCATGACGGAACGAAGGTTTACTGTTTTTCCAAGATGCACACCCGCGTAGGTACTCCAAACATCAATCAGGGCAACATCCTGATGTTCGATATCAAAACAGGTCTTCTCGACAGAGGTGGCTTTGTAACGAACATGATGCTCACCAATTATGGAGCGAGTTCAAATGGGAGGTACTTCGGGCTCGTGTCGATCGATGCTCGATCTAAAATTCCAATCGTTCAGATCTGTGATCCAGCTACCTCAGACATACTCACATACTTCAATATTGACAAAGGGATTTTTCAAGGAATTAAGGATGGCGAGTTTCAAGGCGGTCAAGTGGAATTAATGAAAATAATATTTCATTTCACAAATCTTCGACTGAGAAATTATTTCATCATGGGTTAGATTAGCCTAAAACCCTTAATAGTGCAGGACACTTTAGTTGCACACCGGTCTTTTGTCATGCTATATTTGCCGTCTTGGCCCCGCCCACCTTCGGCCGGCAAGTAGTTCAACGGAGGGCGATTGTCCAGTGCACAATCGAGCCAGGTTGTGGGATGGCGGGAAAAGCAGAAAGTTCAAAAATATTGGCCCCGTAGTTCAACGGATAGAATAGGCGTTTCCTAAACTCTAGATCCAGGTTCGATTCCTGGCGGGGCTACATTTATAGATTGTAACGGATTGATATATAGCTGATTAAGTAATTGTTTTTGTTGATTTAGTCAATTATTAGGCATTAATTCTTCACTTCTGAGGTATTAAGACAAGAATCGTGATCTATAATACACCCCAAAATCTCCTCTACTCCCCAATCCAACTAGTTTATTTATAGTAGAGCGTTAGAGTATTGTACTACTGTACTCAGAACAAGAGTTTATTGAAGGGGTTATAGGTCATGTAAGTCACTTGCATACTTGCCTAATTTACTGATACTGAATTGGGGGTATGCGGTAAATAGTTAGGAGTCCCGTTTTCTTTTAGCACTCGGTGCGCCATCACCCACTGATTATGCCCCCACAACATCTACACAGACAATTTTCTATATTTAGAGTGCTGTTGACCTATCGAACTGTTAGTATGCAGCGTGAGTTTCACAAAACCAATAAAAATGAACACTGTAGTTGAACGTGAATCGACTAGATTCTATGTTACACAAGCGGACTATGAAGCACTTCTTTTAAGCTCCAATGCATCGCTGATTATTCATTGTTTACCAAACAATAACAATCATCCAAAAGGTCGTTACACAATTCCCAACAAATACGCTAGGCAGTTTATCGAGTCGAAGCAAGGCACACATAACTGGGCGAATCATGAAAATTTCAAGCAGGACTCGATTCCTGTTGGTCTGGAAGATTTCTTTACTCAGTTATGATTACAGATGACAAGGTAAAATCGAAGTTAACTGAGGACGAAACGGTCGAACTTCTTGTTAAGCACTTGATTTCTAATTCATGGGAGATTGAAAGCTATTGCCTCGGTCAACAAAGGGGGTTTGATATTGTGGCGAGTCGATCAAGCAAAAGGTTATATGTGGAGGTTAAAGGTGCCAAAGCAAATGACAAATCACCGACCAAAAAGCGCAAATTCTTTCATAGTGGCCAAATCAAGGATCACTACGGAAAGGCACTTGTAAAATCTCTAGAAACAATGCCTTCGTTGCCAAATGCTGATGAACCTCACATCGTACCAAGTCATCTCTGGAAAGTTTTAATCTGCGAAGCTTCAGCCGATACCAATGTTGCTAGCTTCCTGTTTCCTCAAGAGGCAACTCAATCATCAAGTTTATATGATTTTTCGGTCACCTTAAAAGAAGTAGAGAAGAGGTCTGGCTATTCTTTTTTCAGTGAATTGTCTCCGAAATGGAAAACTGGGTTTGAAGACTTTATTATGGATGAGTGGATTGTTAACTCAAGGGATTGAAGAACCCGCAATGTCAAATTCCAGATGAGCGCTTGTTGTGCCATACGCTTCCCAGCCAGTTTATTAAGTTGATCTAATCAGCAATTTTATGAAGTAACAATAGGTCGTTGTACAGTTGGACGACTTCTTCGAACCGTTCTTCAGTAAGCGGTTCATAATACGGTGGATTCCCGTCAACTAGCGTTCGGAAAGTCCATGTAGCATATCTTGATTTTTCAAAAACACAATATTTATTATCCACATAAATCGAAATTTTTCTCCGAAGTAATTTACCCTTACTGTTAAAAAATTGTTCATCGCTTTCGATACCATCGGCAATTTGCCTTGCTGATTTGATCATTGCTCCACCTGCATTATACGTAAAGGCTTTTTCACTGATTCGTTCACCTTCTGCATTGTACTCACTGAAGGACGTTTCTTGGTTACCATTCTTTTTCCAAGAAGTGATTGTTACTTTTTTGAATTGGCCGTTGGTATGAAACTCTCGAATACGCTGAAATCCATCTGGCTGCCCCACGTCAAATTGCAACGTGTCGGCTTCCTGAGCAAGACAAATGCTAAAAGTTAGTAAGGATGCTAGGAACGCGATTTGATTTTTCATGGCCGCACTTTTATCTCTTCAGCTTGAGTCTGACAGTTTTGGCTAAGGCAAATTCTAATACCCGAATCGATTCGCCAAGGTTATTGAAAGTATCTCGATCTAGTTCATTCCCTTGATTGGTAGGTTTTTTTAAAAGTGGTCGAATCGAATCTGCATGGCTGCCACGGCTAGTTGCACGGAGCTAATTAAAATTGAGAAATCCAATGAACTTATTGAGTCTAGCAATTTGGAGAAGTTAGGCTACTGATTTTGATCAAATTTGATCGTAAGTCACTTCTCTAAGAACT
>Ga0233449_1000253_pt1 | contig 73133 bp, 74 predicted proteins | sample SI_124_October20_FD_183012 | JGI IMG/M metagenome (GOLD analysis project Ga0233449, IMG submission 183012) | Seawater microbial communities from Saanich Inlet, British Columbia, Canada - SI_124_October2016_200_MG | ecosystem: Environmental > Aquatic > Marine > Inlet | place: Canada: British...
TGCTCTCCTAACGGTGTGGATAAGGCCTTGCCAAGTAATTGCTGCATATTTTGAGACTTTCTTTGGTCGGAGAATCTCAAAGTATGAATCACTTCAGGGCTTTATCCTATTAAGTCGGGTACTGTGCTGGAAGACTTCAGAAAGTTGGTTGAGCTAACCCGGGACAATCCGCTTCAACAATTGCGCCTCGTTGATATTGAAACAAAAGTGAAGGCCAAGTTCGCTGAACTTGATGAGACAATTAAACTGGCCCGGGCTGGAAAAATCAAACAGGCGTTGCAGATCGTCAAAAGTAATCTGGGTCGACAAATTATGGCCTCTCTCAGGGCCGAGTTTGTCGGCTTTCAGACGGAAGAAGAGCGACTTCTGGATCTGCGTCAAAAGGAATTCAAATCAGGTCAAGATTTTATGCGCCTGTTGCTGTTTGTTGAAACCGCCTTCCTGGTGCTGTTTCTCTTGGCTGTTGCCTTTGTCATCCAGAAAAGCATGGTGACACCGATTGTCCGTCTCACCAAAAACACCCACCGATTTGCCAAAGGAGAAGATATTCAAGATCTCCCGCATACCGGTTTTGGCGGTGAAGACGAGATGGGCCAGCTCGTAGATGCGTTCAACGACATGGTCCACCGGATCAAGGCATCAATCCACGGTCTCGATATTTCACAACGCGAGATAGAAGCCAAAGAACAACGTTTGTCAGAAATTATCTGGAGTACAAATGTTGGCACCTGGGAATGGAATATCGATACAGATGAGCTTGCCGTAAATGACCGCTGGGCGAACATTACCGGTCGAACGCTTGATGAAATGATGCCCTTCAATGCCGATAGTTGGCGAGAAATCTGCCATCCTGGAGATTTAGAGCGTTCCCAGGCCGCGTTGACGGCGCACTATTCAGGCGAAACCGATTCCTACAAATGTGAAATCCGTCGACGCCACAAGAACGGTTCCTGGGTCTGGGTGCTGGATCGCGGAAAAATCGTGGAATGGCACACCGATGGTCGTCCCCTTCGGATGTCTGGCACAAACTCTGATATCAGCCAGCAAAAGGAAAATGAAAAAATAAAATCAGAGTTCATTTCTACGGTCAGTCATGAACTTCGTACACCTTTGACATCCATCAAAGGGTCTCTCGGATTGATCCGTTCCGGCACGACAGGCGAGCTTCCGGAAAAACTTCGATCAATGTTGGAAATTGCCTATCGGAATTCAGAACGCCTGGTTTTGCTGATCAACGATATTCTCGATATCGAAAAAATAGAAGCGGGCAAAATGGACTTCCAAATGAAGCCTGTGGAGGTCAATAGTCTGATCGAGGAGGCCATTGAAGCAAACAAGGGGTATGCTGAAGAACATAATGTATCCTTTGTGGCAAAGGGCCTGTTGGATCAGGCACTGATCATGGGCGACAGGGACCGGCTGATGCAGGTCATGTCCAACCTTATGTCCAACGCTGCCAAGTTTTCATCTGATGGCGCAAAGGTAGATATTTCCGTTACCAGGGATCGCGGCGATGTACAAATCAGTGTCCAGGACCAGGGGCCCGGCATCCCTGAAAATTTCCGTGCAAGCATTTTCGATAAATTTTCCCAAGCCGATTCGTCCGATACAAGGCGGGTAGGTGGAACCGGTCTTGGCTTGAGCATTACAAAAGCCATCCTCGAAACACACAAGGGTAGTCTTGATTTCGTTTCAGAAACTAATGCGAATATCGGAACTGGCACAACATTTTTTGTGACATTCCCTGAGCTCGCAGATCAGTCGGTGCCCTACACTCAGCAAGAGGACAAATCGTCTCAGCGCATCCTGATTTGTGAAGATGAAGCCGATGTGGCCAACATCCTGCAAGTGATCCTTCAGGAGGTGGGCTTCAACACCGAGATTGCAAATACCGCAGCCAGAGCAAAAGAGCTATTGGCAGAAAATGATTTTGCCGCAATGACTTTGGATCTGGGATTGCCGGATCAAGATGGCATATCGCTGATGCTCGAATTGCGAAATAATAGTAAAACCTGCGACCTTCCGGTTATTGTTGTATCCGCCCGCGCAGAAGAGGGTAAACAAGAGCTGAACAGCAGTGCCATCGGCGTCGTTGACTGGATTCAAAAGCCGATTGATCCTGCCAACCTGGTCGAGCGATTAAGCCGCTCCCTCCGGCCTCTTGAAGATACACGACCGCGCATTCTGCATGTGGAAGATGACGAAAGTGTTGTTGAAATTGTTACGACCTTGATTGAAGAAATGGGTCAGGTGCTGATTGCCAAATCACTGCAGGAAGCCAGGGCGCTTTTACGATCGCATGATTTTGATCTGGTTTTGCTGGACCTAATGCTGCCAGATGGCTCAGGTGAAAGTCTGTTGCCATTGCTTCATCGGTCGGATGGCAAGTCAATTCCGGTCGTTGTTTTTTCAGCCCGTGAAATTTCCCCGGACCTGGTTAAAAATATCAAGACTGTTTTGATCAAGTCCCGCACCACGAATGAGGATCTTCTTTCCGTCATCCGCGCCGCAATCAAAAGCCAGGGAATATCAGTGTAAGACCAGTAATCAATCCGCACGCCAGCAGATTATTGATTCGCGTGCGCCAGCAGATTATTGATTCGCGTGCGCCAGCAGATTATTGATTCGCGTGCGCCAGCAGATTATTGATTCGCGTGCGCCAGCACGACCTGATTACGGCCGCCTTCCTTGGCCGCGTACAAAGCCCGGTCCGCAGCTTCGTTCAGTTCCTGCGCGGTATCATAGTCTGCAAAGCTGGCAACGCCGCAGCTAAAAGCCGAATGGAACTCTATGTCGCCGCTGTAAAATACAAGGGCCATGAAATGTTCGCGCATTTCATTCAGAATACGCGTGGCATTTTCAGCATCCGTATCCACAAGAATTACCGCAAATTCCTCACCGCCCACACGCCCCACAATGTCGACCTTGCGCAGACGTTGTTGCAATAATCGTGACAGGCTTTTGATGACACGGTCACCTGTGGGGTGGCCGTAGGTATCATTAACCAGTTTGAACTTGTCGATATCCAGGATGGCATAAAACAAGCCGGAATTCTAACGCTCCCGGCCATTTCGATATTCAGCATTTCCTTGGTCTTGGTGTGATTGTAAAGCCCGGTCAGACTGTCCCGCACCATATAGGAGCGCAGAACGCGCCAGCGTCGCACCCGGTTGCTCACAGCGCCGATCAAATGATCCGGCACGATGGGCTTGGTCAGGAAATCATCCCCGCCCGCACTCATGGCTTCCAGTTGCCGCCCCTTGTCCCCTTCGGAGGAAACGTAAACGATGGGCAAACTGACAAATGCCTCTTGTTGACGAATAACCCGGGCCAGTTCATAGCCACTGCACGAGGGCATATATAAATCCATCAAAACAATTTCCGGCATAAAGGAAACCAGGGCTTCCATCACCTGCAACGGATCATTGACGGCGACAACCTTCATGCCAACAGTCTCAAGGATCGCGCGATAATATTCCGTCATGTCTTCTTCATCATCGATGACCAGCACCCGGAAAGGCTGGGGTGGCTCGTCAGATGACAAAGCATCAAGCCGGTCGACAAACACACCAGCATCCACCGGCTTGTTCAGATAGGCGCGACCACCTGCCCGAACGGCACGTAACCGGGTCTTGATGTCATCCAGTGTCGAGGTAAAAAACACCGGAATATCATTTCTGATTTCTTCCGCAATCCTCTCGACAACGTCGATGCCTGCATGTTTGCCGCTTTCAAAGACGACATCAGTGACAATGGCTACAGGAATCTTGTTTTTTACTGCCGCAAAAAGATCATCCGTATTCTGAAAGGTCTCAACTTCATATCCAAAGTGAACAATTTGATCCGAAAAATTTTCAGAGTCTTCGCGTGCGTCCTCGGCGACATAGACCAGGCGCCTGTTTTCAACAGAGCGACTGGAGATGGTCAGGGCGGCTTCTTCCGTGGCGATACTGTCTTCACCCGCAGCGGCGGCAACAACTCGTCGGACTTCATTGTACAGGCCTATTACTTCACTATTACCGGCAATTTCAGCCCCCGCCGAGACCGTTTCCAATGCCCGTTCCAGGCTCTTGGAAACTTCGCTGACCTTGTCAAAGCCAAAAGTTGCGCCTGAACCAGCCAAACTGTGAGCCAGGCGGTGCAAGATCACGCGTGCTTCTTCATCTCCCGCACAAGCCTCATGCCAAGCCTTGTCAATGTCGACGAGGCGGCCGGCAAGACCTTCACGGAACTTGTCCCGCATAGCCTGAAGCTTTTGCTCGAGAGTTAACTCGGTCATTGAAAAGTGCCGCCCCCGTGATTGCCTATAATATATATAGTTGGTTGGCGAGAGCTTCAGGTCAACTTAATGAATGAAGAAAATATTGACTAAAACCAATAATTTGCAGGAGACCAGAGTCCTAATTCAGGACTTTTTCGATTGTCTGCAATAAAAGATCGCGGCTGAATGGCTTCTCGAGTGTGTCAGAGGCACCAAGTTTATTGGCAAATCCCAGAAAACTGCCGGGTTCAGCACTGCCACCGCCAGACATGGCGATAATGCGCACTTTTGGAAAGTCCTTGCGCAATTCGAGAATGGTTTCGACGCCTTCCTGCCCTGGCATGATCAGGTCGGTCAAGACAACGTCAGTGGGACTGGCGCGATACAAATCCAGTCCTTCCCCACCTTCACTGGCTTCATCCACCTGATACCCTTCGCCTTCGAGGATCGCGCAAACGATCATGCGAAAGTCATTATCATCGTCAATAACAAGAATGCTGGTCATACAAAACTACTTTCCTGAAGGCCCAAAACAAGACTTCCCGATACGTTTCATATTATTCTACGCCACCCCTGAAGCCTGATACAGGGCACAGGGAATCAATTTGCCTCACGAATACTTGACCCGACCGGAGTGGAATGCTCAACTCCGGCCAGATTTTCAGTCACCTTTCAATTCGATACAGAAACCGGACACCAGCATGAGCAAAAGCATCATCGTAACAGGGGGCAGCCGGGGCATTGGCGCAGCCACAGCGCGCCTGGCGGCACAAAAAGGCTTTGCCGTTTGCGTCAATTACCAAAGTGCCGCAGATGCCGCAAATGCCGTGGTTGCCGATATCAAGGCAGCTGGCGGAAAAGCCCTGGCGGTCCAGGCCGATGTCTCGAATGCCGACGATATCAGCCGCCTGTTTGAAACAGCTGTTAATGAACTGGGACCATTGGGTGCTGTCATTAACAATGGCGGGATTACCGGGCCGCTTGCGCGCCTGGATGAAACATCGGCGGAAGACATTCGCCGCACCATTGATGTCAATTTGACCGGCACAGCCCTTTGTTGTGCCGAAGCCGTGCGCCGCCTTTCGACCAAATATGGCGGACCGGGAGGCTCTATCGTCAATGTCTCCTCCGCCGCCGCCCGCATTGGCGGCGCCCATGAGTGGATCGACTATGCCGCCAGCAAAGGTGGTGTTGATACACTCACCATCGGCCTCGCCATTGAAGTCGGCAATGAAGGCATTCGGGTGAATGCCGTGCGCCCTGGTCTGACGGATACAGATATTCATGTATCCGCGGGCGCGCCGGATCGTATGGCCAGGATGGCCCCGAATATACCCATGAAACGAGCGGCCTCCCCCGAAGAAATCGCCAACGCCATCATCTGGCTGACATCCGATGAAGCGTCATATGTGAATGGTGCGATCCTCGATGTGGCGGGTGGAAGGTAGAGACACAATATGACTGAAGACCTTATCGATGGACTTTGCCTCGCCGTTCGTGAGGCGGGTGCCAAGATCATGGAAATTTACGAAAGCGATTTCGAGGTTCATACCAAGGGTGATGAAAGCCCGGTCACGGCCGCCGACGAAGCCGCCGAGGCAATTATCTTGCGCCATCTGGCAGACCTCACGCCGGATATCCCGGTGGTCGCCGAAGAAAGCGTGGCGGCCGGTAACATCCCGGACATTTCCGGCGGCACATACTGGCTGGTCGACCCCCTGGATGGTACCAAGGAATTCGTCAGCCGCAACGGCGAGTTTACCGTCAACATTGGCCTTATCGAAGACCAACGTCCGGTGATGGGCATCGTCTATGCGCCGGTGCTGGACCGTCTGTTTTTTGGCCGTTCAAATGAAGGTGCCTTTTGTGAAAATACGCCAGGCAAACGAGAAACCATTCAGGTGCGTAAACCGGACGACGACGGCCTGATCGTTGTGGCCAGCCGGTCCCACCGCGATGCAGCGACGGACGACTATCTGGCCGGGTTCACCGTCAAACAACTGACATCAGCTGGTAGCTCCCTGAAGTTCTGCCTGGTCGCCGCCGGGGAAGCCGATTTTTATCCTCGCCTTGGTCGCACCATGGAATGGGATACTGCCGCCGCCCATGGTGTACTCGCCGCTGCCGGTGGCAACTTGAGCACTCTGGATGGCGAAGAATTTCTTTATGGGAAACCGAATTTCGAAAATGGTTTTTTTGTGGCCCGAGGCAAAGCGTAACTAGCCTGCGCCCAGTACAATCACAGCACCAAATCCGGCCAGCAGGACGGCAGAAAAACGGTTGATCCACTTCATGCCGGTGCCGTCCAGCTTCTGACGGAAGACCGAGGCCAGAAAAGCGAGAAACAGCCACCAGGCAGCTGAGCCAACGAAGACGCCAACGACAAGGATGCTGGCGTGCGTATATGCGCGGCTCTCGGACGCCAGGCCAAGGCCTGCGAAGATCGCCAAAAACGACAGAATGGTTGAAGGGTTGGCGAGGGTGAGAACCGTGGTTGCCAGATAACCAGACAGCAAACCGAGGCCACGTTTCGTATTGGCGGCCTGGTCTTCTGCGGGTCGCGACCGCCAGGCCCGGATGCCCAGCCAGATCAAAAATGTGCCCCCGCCGAGGCGCAACCAGGTTTCCATATCCAGCAAAAACCCGGAGATAGCCGTCAGACCAAAGGCAGCGACAAAACCATAGACCGTATCCGCCGTTGCGGCACCCAGGCCGGACAGGAATCCGGCCAGCGGCCCATGGTTCAAGGTGCGGCGGATACACAGCACGCCAATAGGCCCCACTGGGGCCGCCACGGCAAAGCCGATGATCAGGCCTTCCAGAAAATTTGACAGCATGAGGTCATTCAGCGCCGATCACGATCACCTCGGGCGGCACATCATCGGCATAGAGTTTGGCCACGCGGTCAGCACGATTTTCCAGGGTGGAGCGCTGGTTCGTATATCCCTTGTCGGTAATTTCGTTGGCGTCGATGGTGGCCGGATCGAGCATCAACAGCACGCGTTTGATCCGGCGGCTGGAACCGCCTGCGTCTTTGTTGTGGGCGGCCAGGCTGTCTGAGATATGCCTCCGCACTTTTCCATGGGCGATGACTTCGTCACCTGATGTGCCGTCGGGCAATCCGGCCAAGGCCTGACAGGCAGGCAGGTTGGGCCAGGCCAGCAGGCAAATATCGCTGCGGTCGTGACCGGTCACCACCACATCCTGCAGGACCGGAGACGTGGCGGCGAGCACATCGACCCTTAGATTTCCGACCGCAACCCAAGTCCCGGACAGCAGCTTGAAATCTTCCGAGACCCGACCATCGAAGGCGATGCCCTTGTTGGCGTCATCTTCATCTACCAGTTTCCCGGCGTCACCGATGCGATAATAACCTTCCTCATCAAAGGCGGCTTTGGTGACGTCGTCCTGATCGACATAACCCGGCGTGACGCTGTCCCCTTTTACGCGGATTTCCAGCTTGCTGCCGGACGGCACCAGCTTGATGGAAACACCAGGTACGGGCACACCAATATTACCCGCTTTTTCCAACAGAAAATGCGCGGCAGTCGCCATGGGGGCTGTTTCGGTCGAGCCCCAGGCCGACGTCAGCACGATCAACTTGCCCGTCGCTTCAATGGACAATTTTTCCAGGCGCTGCCACAAGTCTTGCGGCAAGTCGGCCCCCGCATAAAAGGCCACCTTCAGGTTTTTGAAAAAGGCATCACGCAAGGCTTCGTCTTTTTCCAGATAAGGCAGCAGGATATTATATCCGGCAGGCACGTTATAAAAAATGTTGGGCGAGACGTCACGGATATTGGCGACGGTTTGTTCGATCAGGCCAGGGGCTGGTTTGCCACCGTCGATATACATTGTGCCACCGTTGCGCAGGATCATGTTAAAATCGTTGTTGCCACCAAATGTGTGGTTCCACGGCAGCCATTCCAACAACACCGGCGGATCGGTTTTCAGGAAGGGCCAGACCTGGACCAGCATCTGCTGATTGGCGCACAGCATGCGCTGGGTATTGATCACACCTTTGGGCATGCCGGTGGAACCCGAGGTAAACAGAATTTTTGCCACGCTGTCAGGACCGACGGCATCAAAGGCCTGGTCCACATCCGCACCTGGTTTCGTGGCCAGGATATCTGCAAACAGGGTAGCTGTGGTGCCCTCAGGTGGCGGGGCACTGACGAGGATTTCCACATCATCGTCCAGCTTCAGGCTGGCAATGGCGGGGCCAAAAACATCAGCGCTGGCGGCATAAATCATGCCCGGCTTCACTAGGTCAAAGATGTGCCTGACTTTGCTGTGATCCTGGCTCATGAGAGAATAGGCAGGCGACACCGGCACCACCGTGACGCCCACTTGCTGGGCCGCGACAGACAGCACGGCATGATCAATTGAATTGGAAGAGAGGATCATCACCGGACGGTCTTCGCTTAAACCTCTATCCAGCAGGCCTTGCGAAACTGCATCTGCCCTTGTCCGCAATTCAGCAAAACTGATAGTTCGCCAATTGCCATCCGGGGCCCGCTCGCCAAAGGCAATGCCATCGGGTCTTTCTGTCGCCCAGTGTCGGACCCACTCGCCGATCTGGCTGTCAATCGACCCCAGTGGCTCACGGGAGACAAGAATGATCTCGCCGTTGTCTCGCCGCTCCATGGCGATATCGGGAGTGCCAAAATTCACTTCAATGCGCGGGCTGTCAGTCATGGTGTACTCTTACATTAAAAGTTATTAAACAGTGGCTACGGGGGTCGCGGGGGAGCCCACTGCTTTTGGCAAACGCAAAGGCGGTGCTGTCAGGAAACAGCGATTGCGATTGTTCGTGGCCATCCATTCCGCCAACTCGGCAAAATACCAGAGTTCCGCCAAGGGCAGTCCCAGTTTAAACAGGCAATGCTGATGCAAAGGTAACGCCGCACAAGGCGTGTCACTGCCCTTGCCAAGAAAATTTTCCACGGCGTAATTGTCGGCGCATATTGCCGAGATGCCAGAATCGGAAATCCACTGCAACAAACGGTCATCCGTGCCATCAAGGGCGGCACAGGATTTATTCAGCACGGCTTTGTCGGGCTGATGATCCATTTCCAGGATCAGTTCGGAAAAGCCGGTGCGCAGCAGCAGAATATCACCTTCTTCGATGACCACGCCGTCCTTGTCCATCACGCCCATCAGGTCGTCAAAATTAACTGCTTTGCGTTCTCTCCCATAGTGGCGATAAAGATCAACCAGAACCCCGCGCCCCTGGATCGGCCGGGTCGCAAAATTATCGATGGAGAGCTTCAGAGCGCCGGGTTGGGCGTGGTCATCCGGGCCGAGAATGTGCTCTCCGGCCCGATAGCCGTTATAAAAAACCTTTTCCGCCACGCCATCACCATCGGCATCAAAATGACTGCCCACGTGGGCCAGACTGTCCCACTGGGTGGAATATTGCAGACAGAGCAAAACCTGGTCATCACATATGACCTCGGTCGCCCCCTTGATATGATTGCCCATGGACATGTTCATCCATTGCTCACCATCCAGCTCGGTCGGACTGAGATTAGGTGGATAGCGCCGGGCGTTGAGCACATTGCCACCGGGATAGTCCAGCGGCAGGCTGAGGCAAAAATTCTGCCCGGTTTGTATTTCACTGGCCGCCTGGCGTACCCGTTCTGCCGTTAACAGATTAATACGACCCAGCTGGTCGTCTTCGCCAAAGTCACCCCAGTTCGAACCGTCCGGACGATTAACCCAACGCTTTGCCATAATTTAAGTTCCTGATCCATGTTACGTGACCTGCACACATGTAATTCTCTTGAAAAAAGGCTAACATGACTGAGGGCAAGTGCAGAAGTTGCATGGCAAGATTATTTCTGCACCTGAGAATCATAATCAACGTGACAAGTACGAGACCAGAACATGAGTGATACTGAAAATCCGGGCTTCGACGAAATCGACGTCCAGGCGGCAAATGGACTGCTGCAGAGCGGCGACGCCTTGTTGGTCGACGTACGCGAGCCCCAGGAATACGAATTTGAACATGTGCCGGGCTCGCTGTTGCAACCCCTGTCGTTCCTCGATCCGGACCTGTTTCCGGCCATCACCGAGAAAAAGATGCTGTTCATTTGCGGCGTCGGCAAACGCTCCGCTGCGGCTTGCAAGCAGTTGGCCAAGGCCGGATTCACGAACCTCACCAATATCTCCGGCGGCGTCGATGCCTGGCGCAAAGCCGACCTGGATCTGGAGGGCACCCGTTTCGAAACCCACGACTATATGATTTGATGACCAGATCGAATTTGGTTTCGTTTGCCCGAATCTGTTACACCTGTTAACTCCCGGAAAGCCTGATATGCCCTGGCCACAACCCGTTCGTTATGAGATTGCTGAAGAGACCCGGTTTGGGGCGCGGCGGCTGAATTGTTTTACGGCCCGACCGGGCAATGTGGATCATTTGTTGCGCGGCAGTGCAGCCAATGATCCAAAGGCTGAAGCCATTGTGGATGGCGACCGGCGCATGGCTTATGCGGCACTGAATGCGGCGGTGGACAAGGTGGCTGGCAATCTCAAAATACTGGGGCTGGAACAGGGTGACCGGCTGGCCTTGCTGCTGGCGAACCGGGCCGAGTTTGTAATTGTCGTCATGGCGGCGGCACGGCTGGGGGCGATTTCCGTGCCCATCAATATCCGCGAACAAACACCTGAGCTGGATTATATCCTGAACCATTGCGGCGCGAAGGTGCTGGTACACGAGGCTGAAATAGCACCCCGCCTGCCCGGACCAGACAGCCTGCCATTGCTGCAGCATCGATTTGTCATTGGTGGCGAAGCGACCCCTGCGCGACCCTTTGCACAATTAATGACAGATCATGATCTCAACCTGCCGGAGCTCGATTTCAACGAAGAAGACACCGCCGTGATCCTGTACACATCCGGCACCACAGGAAGGCCCAAAGGGGCCAGGCTGACGCACCTGAACATCGTGCATTCAGTGATGCATTTTGACACCTGTTTTGAGCTGGGTGAAAAGGAACGCTCCTTATTGGTGGTGCCCGCCAGTCACGTGACCGGTTTGGTTGCGATCATTCATACCATGCTGGGCCTGGGTGGCTGCATCGTCATGATGCGAAAATTTGATGCCAGAGAATTCCTCGCCCTGGCCGCATCGGAAAAAATCACCACGCAAATTCTGGTGCCCGCCATGTATAACCTGTGTCTGTTGCGGGCCGACTTCAGTAATTACGACCTCAGCGCCTGGCGCATCGGTGCCTTTGGGGGCGCGCCCATGCCAGAAGATTCCATAAACCGCCTGGCTGATGCCCTGCCGGACATGACCTTGCTGAATACCTACGGGGCCACGGAAACCACATCGCCAACAGCCCTGATGCCCTTGGGCCATGGCCTGGACCACATGGACAGTGTAGGCCAAATTGTGCCCTGTGGTTATGTCCTTGTAATGGACGACGACGGCGTGCCCGTGGCCCCGGGCGAGGCCGGTGAAATCTGGATCGGTGGTCCCATGGTGGTGCCCGGATACTGGGACAACGAAGAAGCCACAGCGCGGGAATTCAGTGGTGGATACTGGAAATCCGGCGACATCGGATCTCTCGATGCAGCGGGCTATCTGCGCATATTTGATCGCAAAAAAGACATGATCAATCGCGGCGGTTATAATATCTACAGCGCCGAAATCGAGAATGCCCTGTCCCATCACGAAGGTGTGGTGGAAAGCGCCGTCATTGGCGTGCCGGACCCTGTGTTGGGCGAAAAAACCCACGTCTTTGTTTGCCCAAAAGACGACAGCTTGCTTGAAGCAGATGTCAAAACCTGGTGCGCAGAACGCCTGGCTGACTATAAAATTCCGGATTTTGTCACTTTTTTGGCCAAGCCCCTGCCGCGTAATGCCAACGGCAAGATCGTCAAGCGGAGCTTAAGAGAAATCCCCTGAGCGGATAAGGATCACGTCATCATGAGCAAGCCAGTTGCAGTTGTTATCGGCGTTGGACCAGGCCTGGGTGGCGCCTTGGCCCGACGTTGGTCAAAAGAAGGCTACGCCGTTGTCGCCATATCCCGAACCCTGGCAACGGCACAAGCAGCTGTCGCCGGTCTGGAAGACGCCCTGGCACTGTCCTGCGATGCCACAGACGCGGACCAGACAGCCGCCGCCATTGCGCAAATTCGCAGTGACGTCGGCACCGTGCAAGTCTTGCTGTATAACGCCGGCGGTGGTGTGCGGGGCAGAATCGAAGACATATCTGCGGGTGACTTCGCCGCCAGTTGGCAGATCAACGCCATGGGACTGTTTCATTGGGCCAAAGCCCTGACCCCGGACATGGTGGCTGCGGGCAAGGGCGTGATTGCGGTGACCGGGGCAACGGCATCATTGCGTGGCAAACCCCTGACCACCGGCTTTGCTGCCGCCAAAGCTGCGCAAAGAAGCTTGAGCCAGTCCCTCGCCCGTGATCTGGGGCCAAAAGGTGTGCATGTATTTTATGCCATCATCGATGGCGGCATCGACAACCCCCGCACGGCTGCCCGCCAGCCCGACAAACCGGTTGAAGCCCGCCTTAATGCGGATGACATTGCCGATAGCTATTGGGCCGTGGCCAGCCAGAAACGCTCCGCCTGGACTTTTGAAATTGATCTGCGACCGCACATAGAAAACTGGTAATTTCGCCACATCCGACATACATAATTGTTCTAGGCACGACGATGATCAACACGACGGTAAAGTGACAAAAAATTCATGAGCGAAAATCCAAACTGGGAAATCCCCGCGTCGGCCCAACCCGACCCGACCAAATACGACTTTGACATTGATCGTGCCCTGTCATCGATCGTCGCCGTTCATGCCCGCATTCCCCACAATGCCTATACGGCAGGCATCCTGGGGGAGGAACGCCAGGGCAACGGAGTTGTCATCAGCGACTTGTCGGGAAAGAACAACGGCCTTGTCCTGACCATCGGCTATCTGGTCACCGAAGCCACTGAAGTCTGGCTGACCACCAATACCGGTATCGTCGTCCAGGCTGATGTGTTGGCCTATGATCAGACCTCGGGCTTTGGACTGTTGCAGGCCATGGGACAATTGGGCGTCCCGGCAATCGAGCGCGGCAGCAGCGCCAGCACAAAAGTCGGTGAATCTGTAATCTTCGCCGGGCATGGTGGGCGTCGAAAAGCTTTGGCCGCGACCCTGACCGACAAACGTGAATTCGCCGGATATTGGGAATATGTCCTGGAGATGGCTTTGTTCACTACGCCGGCCTATCGCCACTGGGGTGGTGCCGCCGTCATTGGCCAGGACGGGAAATTACAGGGTCTCGGATCGCTGTATATTCAAGATGTGGAAACCGGCACCCCGCGCGAAGGAAACATGGCCATCCCCATTGAATTGCTGGAGCCGATCCTTACCGATATGACGACCTATGGCCAGGTACAACAAACCCCACGCCCATGGATGGGCCTGTTCGCCAACGAGGCCAGCCATCATGCCGTGGTCATGGGCGTCGCCGAAGGTGGGCCCGCTGATCTGGCCGGGATTGAAAGCGGCGATATTATCGTCGATGTGGCAGGCGAGCCCGTTAACAGCCTGGCCGGATTTTTTCGTGCCGTCTGGCAACAAGGCGAAGCCGGCGTCGAAATCCCCCTGACCATCCTGCGCGACGAAGACTATTTCCGCTTTGCCGTCATCACCATGAACCGCAGCGACCTGCTCTTGAAGCCCGCCTTTCATTGAGATATTGATTTTTTTAGTCACCCCGCACAGTACCTGTATTTATTAATCAAAGGATTTCCCCATGGCATATGTCATTCCGGCGCCAATCCAGGCCACCCTGCCCGTTGTCGGCAGCGACGATCAGTTTCCCATTCACCGGATTTATTGTGTGGGCCGGAACTATGCGGCCCATTCCCGTGAGATGGGCGGCGACCCGGATCGGGAGGAGCCGTTTTTCTTTATGAAAAGTGCGGATACCGTTCTGCCAGGCGGTGGCGATTTTCCCTACCCCGCCAAATCAAATGACGTACACCACGAAATGGAACTGGTGGTGGCCCTGAAATCGGGCGGCGACAATATCCCGCAAGACCAGGCGCTGGATTGCATCTTTGGCTATGGGGCTGGTCTGGATATGACCCGGCGGGATTTACAGGGGCAGATGAAAAAGGCTGGACGGCCCTGGGAAATCGGCAAGGCGTTCGAGAATTCAGCGCCTTGCTCAGCCTTGAACCCTGCCTCCAGCATTGGTCATCCCGGCAACGGGCGTATCTGGCTGGAGGTCAATGGTGAGGTGCGCCAGGACGGCGACCTGAACCAGTTGATCTGGAATGTGGCCGAAAGTATTTCCTACCTTTCCGGCCTGTTCACCCTGGCCGCCGGAGACTTGATCTTTACCGGCACCCCGGCTGGCGTCGGCCCCGTCGACCGCGGCGACAAACTGCACGGCACCATCGAAGGCGTGGGGGAAATCAATATTACGGTGGTTTAGCCAATCACCTGGCCATTGCCATCAAACAAATGCACGCGGGTCACGTCCAGGCCACAGCCTGCCTGGTCACCGGCGGCGACCTCTGTGGTGCCGGGTTCGGCGATGACGAGGCGTTCGCCGTCGGGCAAAATCAGATAGATATAGCTGACGTCACCAAGGCGTTCGACAACATCGACCGAGCCAGATAGATCAGAACCTGAGGCTTGTAGATGTTCGGGGCGCACGCCGAGGGTGATTGCATCACCTGAAGCGCAGCTGTGGCCGGGGCGATTTAGTGTCACACCATGGGACAGGGTGACATTGTCGCCGTCGACACCCGATACCGAACCCGACAAGAAGTTCATTTTTGGCGAGCCGATAAAGCCCGCCACGAACAGGTTGGCCGGGCGATGGTACAAGTCCATGGGTGAGCCGATTTGTTCCACATTGCCGTCGTTCATGACCACGATTTTGTCGGCCAGGGTCATGGCTTCGACCTGGTCGTGGGTGACATAGATCACGGTGTTTTTCAGATCCTGATGCAGCTTGGCGATTTCCAGGCGGGTGTTGACGCGCAGGGCGGCGTCCAGGTTGGACAAAGGTTCGTCAAACAAAAAGACACGGGGTTCGCGCACAATGGCGCGGCCAATGGCAACGCGCTGGCGCTGGCCACCGGACAGTTGTGCCGGGCGGCGGTCCATTAACTCGGTCAGTTGTAACTTGTTGGCCGCCGCATCGACCCGGTTGTTAATTTCTGCCTTGCCCAGTTTGGCGATGGACAAACCAAAAGCCATGTTCTTGCGCACAGACATGTGGGGATAAAGGGCGTAGGACTGAAACACCATGGCAATACCGCGCTTGGCCGGGGGCGTGTTGTTAACAATTTCCCCGGCAATGCTGATGTCGCCACCGGAGATATCCTCCAGGCCCGCGATCATGCGCAACAGGGTCGACTTGCCGCAACCGGACGGCCCGACAAATACGACAAATTCGCCGTCGACAATATCGATATCAACGCCATGCAGGACTTCAACATCACCGTAGGATTTGTAGATGCCTTCAAGCTTCATATCGGCCATGACAATTTTCCTTTACTTGACCGCGCCGGCAGTAATGCCGCGGATGAGCTGTCGGGAGAAAATGATGTAGAGAATAAACACCGGCACAATGGCCAGGGTCAGCGAGGCCAACACAGAATTCCAGTCGGTCACGTATTGCCCGACAAATTGCTGCACACCAAGCGTGACCGTGCGCACACTGTCATCGGCTGTTAATATCAGCGGGAACCAGAGATCGTTCCACACCGGCACCATGGTAAAGACGCCAACGGTGGCAATGGCCGGTTTGGTCAGGGGCAAAATGATCTGGAAGAAAATGCGGTATTCTGACACACCGTCACAGCGTGCGGCCTCTTTCAGATCGTTGGGAATTTGTTGCATGAATTCATTGAGAATGAAGATGGTCAGCGGCAGGCTCATGGCGATATAAACCAGGATCAACGCTGTCAGGGAGTTCATCAGGCCCATGGCAACTACCAGTTTGAGAATACTAACGGTGCCCAGACGGATCGGCACCATGATGCCAATGGCCAGGTAAAAGGCCAATAATGTATTGAGGCGATATTTGTAACCCGCCAGGGCCCATGCCGCCATGGCCCCGATCAGCAGCGTGATGCCCAGGGTCATCACCGTGACCGTGATGGAATTGAGAAAATATACGTCGAAATTCGAGCGCCCCAGCACCTTGTCAAATCCAATGGTGCTGAAAGTCTCCGCTGTCGGCACGGCCATGGGATCGTTGAAGATGCCCTTACGTGATTTGAAGGAATTACTCACAACCAGAAAAATTGGCCACAGGGCAAGGATTGAATAACAGATCAGTATACCGTGGACGAGGGTCGCGGACAGAGATTTATCGACCAGACTTTTGCGAGACATCAGATCACGCTCCCTCTAGAATGAATGCCGAAGCAGACGACGCTGAATGGCAAAGAAAAAGATGATTACGCCGGTCAGGATTATCAGGAACATCATGGCAGCAACCGTCGCTCCCATGCCATTACTGCCCATCTGCAACTGGAAGCCAAACAGTACGCGGTAGAAGTATGTGCCCATGATGTCGGTGGCAAAATTTGGTCCGGCGAGGCCACCCTTGACGGCGTAAATCAGATCGAAGGCGTTAAAGTTAGCCACAAAAGTCAGGATGGAAACGATACCCAAAGTCGGCAGAATCAGCGGCAACTTGATGCGCCAGAAAACTTGCCAGTGATTGGCCCCGTCAACGATGGCGGCCTCGGTCAGATCTTCTGGAATATTCAGCAAGGCGGCATAGATCAGCATCATGGGAATGCCAACGAACTGCCAGACCGAGATCAGGGAAATGGTCACCAGAGCCGTACTCTCCTGACCCAGCCAGGGTTGGAAATAGTCCACCATGCCAATAATATCGAGCAGGGTCTCGGCGATACCCCAGAGTGGGTTGAGGATCAGTGTCCAGACAAAACCGATGATGACCACCGACATCATGGTCGGCAGGAACATGGCCGTGCGATAGATGTGCCGCCCGCGCAAGGTTGGCAAGCTGAGCAAGGCCGCCAGCAGCAAACCGATGGGGTTTTGTACCAGCATGTGAATGACAAAAAGAATGATGTTGTTGGAAAAGGCGTTCCAAAAACCCTTGGACCAGTTCGGATCCGTAAACAAGGTGACGTAGTTGGAAAGGCCAACCCAGGAAATGGCACCGGTATTGTCGGGGGTATAGAAACTGACCCGCAGACTGTCTAGCAGCGGATAAATCATGAACAGGGTATAGACGATCACCGCTGGTGCCAGAAACACCACAATGTGGATCGGAAAACGGCGCGATGAGCTTGTACTGGTTGTCATGATCGTGTCCCCGGCGGAGGTAATAGATCGATTAATAATGTGATGAACCCGGGCAGGGCATCAGGGAGACCACCCTGCCCGGATTTCACCTGTACCGCTTACTTGTGCGGTGCGTACCAGCTTTGAAGACCTTTTTCTGCTTCAGCAGCTGCTGCGGCAGGCGTCATGGTACCGTTCAGCACCTGAGCTGAAATGTTCCACAACTGGTTTTCAAGGTTTGGCTTGCCACGTGACAGAATCTGGTAAGAGTTCCGGATCGTGGATTTGCACTTGCCGCGCCAGTTAACAAATTCCTGGGCAACTGGGTCTTTCAGGCTGACCTTATGGTTGGACAGCGGGAAGAAGCCCGGTGCTGCATTTGCATAGAGTTCTGCAAATTCAGCAGAAGCAACCCAGCTCATGAACGTTTTGGCGTCTGCCATGTTTTTGCTTGAGGCATTGATGCCCAGACCAATGTCGGTGTGATCGCTGATGTAACAATCAGACTGACCAGCCGGTGTGGGAGGCGGGAAGGCACCAAACTTGAAGTCAGCCTGGCCATTGAAGGTGTTGATATCCCAAGAACCGGCAGGATAGATCGCGGCGCGACCCAACGAGAACAGGTTCTGTGTATCCGGATATTTTTGCGCCTTGTAACCTTTGCCCATGTACGGGGCCCAGGCAGCCAGAGCTTTCCAGGTGTTGACGTAAGCAGCATCAGTATATTTGCCACTGCCGTCGATCAAAGCTTGCCGTCCGGTTTCACCTTTCCAGTAGTTTGGACCGATGTTCTGGAAGCCCATTGTTGCGGCTTCCCACTGGTCAGACGTACCAAGTGCGATCGGTGTGTATTTGCTTTTGGCTTTGACAGTTTTCACAACAGCCATGAATTCTGCTTCGGTCTTTGGAACGGACAAACCAAGTTCAGCAAAAATATCTTTGTTGTAAATGAAACCGTGGATCACAGAAGCCATGGGCACGCAGAACGTGACCTTGCCGTCATCCGTGGTCCAGGCACTTTTGGCAACGCTGGAGAAGTTCTCCATGCCGCTGATACCGTTAACCGGTGCCAGGCGCTTTTGGTTATAAAGTGCCAGGGATGCATCAAAGGGGCGACAGGTGATCAGGTCACCGGCGGTACCGCCTTCAAGCTTGGTGTTGATGCCCGAGTTGTAATCCGCAGGCGGCATGGGATCAAAAACAACCTTGATGTCAGGGTGATGTTTGTTGAATGCCGGGATGATTTTATCCATCCAGATCTGCAGATCGTCATTGCGCCAGCTCTCAATTTTCAGCGATCCGGCCATGGCCGGTGCTGAAGTCATGACGCCGGCAATCGCTGCCAGCATCAGCCCTTTACGGGCGAAGCCTAGTTTGGAAGTCATTGTTCAGTCCTCTCCAGTTGAAATAAATTATTGTCAGCTTTTCTTGGTCTCACTCAAATTCAAAACGGCGCGAAGATTCCCCCCCGCCCCTTCCAGCGCAATTCCCGCCTCGTCTGCGGACATACCTCTGGCAATCAGTACGGCGTTCTTGACCTGGCCGTTACAGGTATTCAAAGCGGCACGGGCAACATCGTCGGCGACGCCGGCAATGCTGGCGACCATCCGGGTGGCCCGTTCCTCAAGTTTTTTATTGTCAGCAACGACGCTAACCATGTAGCCATCATGCACATGACCCAGACGCGTCATGACCAGCGTCGACAACATGCCCAACGCTGCCTTTTGTGCCGTCCCTGCCCCAAGGCGGGTGGATCCGGCAATCACTTCCGGCCCCGAGGCCAGGATAATTTCATGATCCGCGGCAACGCCCATGGGCGTCATTTCATTGTTGATAATCGCAACAGTCAGAGCACCGGCTGCATTAGCGGCCTCGACCATGCCAACTGTGTAGGGCGTGGTACCACTGGCAGCGACGGCGATGACAACATCTTTATTCGTAAAGGCCACACGCGTTGCATCTGTTGCAGCGGCGCCAGCATCATCTTCTTCAACACCGATTTGCTGCAAGCGGGCGGCATCACCACCGGCCATCAAAAAAACCAGACGATCCTGCGGCCAGCTGAAAGTTTGGGTCATTTCCATGCCGTCCTGCATGGCCAGCAATCCGGATGAACCGGCCCCGGTATAAACCAGACGCCCAAAGCCTGACTGCAAACGCGTTGCAATATCTTCCGCAGCCCTGGCCAACGCCGGAATCGCCGGACCAGCACAAGCGGCGGCAGCAACCTGTCCCTGCCACAAGGCATCCAGCGCGTCCTCGCTGCTCCAGGCATCAAAACCCGAATAGCGGTCGCTGGCATATTCCGTCGAGTCCTCTGCGGTCCCCCCGGAAGATGAGACCATATGAATGATGTCCTCAGCATTTTGCATACCAATCTAATACCACACAAATTTACTAAAACTAAAACATTTTTTTCCATCGGCTGCCATGAATCGACATTTTCGGCGGGTTTTTTGTGCTATGTTATTGATATTTCGGAAAATTTTTTTTTAAAATAATATTTATTTCTGGGGTCGACAAGTTTTTGTTGAAATTGGTCATAAAATGGTATTGTATATTTCTACATTGCTTATTCACATGATGTGACAACAATCTCTTCAGGGCGACACGGAACCAGGACCAGAGAATTCATGACGGACCCCCTCTTCCTCGGCATTGATGGTGGCGGCACAGCCTGCAAGGCGCGGCTTTGCGATGCGGACGGCACCATTCTCGCGGAAGCGGTGACCGGCCCGGCCAATACCTTGCTGGGCAGTGAACGCGCCATGGCCGAAATTAATCTGGCAACCCACAAAGTTCTTGAACTTGCCGGATTGCCCCAGGACCGGGTCATCGAAGTTCATGTGGGTGCGGGCCTGGCCGGATTGTCCCTGCAGCGCGAACAAAAAAGATTGTCTGAAATACCAACCCGCTTTGCCGGTTTTACGGCCCACACGGATGCCTATATTGCATGCCTGGGTGCCAATGGCGGCGAAGACGGCGGCATCCTTATCGCCGGAACAGGGTCCTGCGCCGCCCTGATCGACAAGGGCGAATTTACCAGCTTCGGCGGCTGGGGTTTTCAGATTTCCGATCAAGGCAGTGGTGCCCACCTTGGCCGAGCTGCCCTGAGATATGCCCTGCTCGCGCATGACGATGTCAAACCGAACACGCCCATGTGTTCCTGGATCATGGGTGATTTCAAAAATTCGCCCGAAGCCATGATCGTCTGGTCCGAAACAGCGAAGCCCGGAGATTATGGGAAATACGTGCCGCGTATTTTTGATTTTGCCCGCGAAGGCGATGAAGCTGCACAATTGTTAATCCAGCAAACAGCCGATGAACTGGCAGACTTTGTTCGCGCCCTTGCCAGGCGCGGTGCCAAAACCATTTGTCTGATTGGCGGCATCGCGGAACCCGTCAAAGCCTGGCTGCCCGATGACGTTCAAGGCTATCTTGGAACCCGTAAAGGCGATTCACTGGACGGGGCCTTGTTGATGGCCCGGCGCACCCTGGCCCGAAGAAAACCTGTGACAGGGAAACCTGTGGCTGGTGCCACATGACGGCAGAACCACAATCATCAACGCAGGGTAATTTTGTGGAAACCGTCCGCCAGGCTGTTGAATTCGGCGGAGCCAAGGGCTTGCCGCTTTATCGCAGGCTGCAACGCGGTATTCGCCACGCCATTGATACCGGTGCCATTGGCCAGGAAGATGCGCTACCAAGCGAACGCGACCTGGCGACCTTGCTGGGTGTCTCGCGCATTACGGTACGGCGGGCGGTGCAGGAACTGGCTGATGAAGGTTTGCTCAGCCAGCGTCAGGGGGCCGGCACCTTTGTCACGCCGCGTGTTGAACAACCCCTGTCACAGCTGACCGGATACACAGAAGACATGACCGCGCGTGGCTTGTTACCGACCGTGCAATGGCTGAACCGATCGATCACCACCGCCAGTCCCGATGAAGCCCTGGCCCTCAACTTGTCGCCAGGGTCAAAAGTCAGTCGTTTGTATCGGCTGCGCTTTGCTGACAACCGGCCTATGTGCCTAGAGCACGCAACCCTGCCCTACAAATACCTGCCCGATCCACAAGGCGTTGAGTTGTCGTTGTATGCCGCCCTTGACCAAAATGGCTACCGGCCGGTGCGGGCCCTGCAGCGCTTGCGTGCGGAACTGTTTAGCCCGGAACACGCCGCCTTGCTGGGCGTGCAGCCGGGCAGCGCCTGTCTTTACATCGAACGCCGATCGTTCCTGGCTGACGGCGCATCCGTCGAACTCGTGCGCTCCCACTATCGGGGCGATTCCTATGATTTTGTTGCCGAGTTACAATTATGACTTCTGATATAACAAATGGTGATCTGGCCCCTGTCCGTAGCGGTAGCCAGATGGCCCTTGAAACAGGCGAAGCACCTGCTGCTGTGGCTCGGCTGCTGGACACCAACATGTCGGCCTGCCTGGAACTGGGCCGACGGCTGGAAATTTTGCAGCCGCCAGTTATCGTGACATGCGCAAGGGGGTCGTCTGACCATGCGGCGACCTATGGCAAGTATCTGTTTGAAACCCAGTTGGGCATACCGGTTTCCTCTTTTGCGCCTTCTGTCAGTTCCGTCTATCACACGCAGCCCAAGCTGAAAGGGGCCATGTTTCTGGCCATATCCCAGTCTGGCCGCAGCCCCGACTTGTTGAAAAGTACCGAGGCCGCCCGTGCAGCCGGGGCCTTTGTTGTGGCTTTGGTCAATGACATTAATTCACCTTTGGCCAATCTGGCTGATGTTAGTCTGGACCTTCAGGCCGGACCGGAAACCAGCGTCGCCGCCACCAAATCCTTTATCGCCTCGCTGGCGGGCCTGTTGCAGATTACGGCCTGCTGGTCGCGTGACAAGGAACTGACAAAAAGTTTGAGTCAATTACCCAACCAGCTGGCTAAAGCCGCTGATCTGGACTGGAGCGAGGCCGTTAATACCATTGCCGAAGCCCGCAACATGTTCACCCTTGGTCGCGGACTTGGTTATGGCGTGGCCCAGGAAGCCGCCCTGAAGCTCAAGGAAACCTCCATGATCCACGCCGAACCCTTTAGTTCAGCGGAACTGGCACACGGCCCCATGGCTCTGCTGCGCATGGGCTTCCCGATCCTGATGTTCAGCCAGAATGACGGCACCCGACCCGGTATTGTCGAACTGACCGCCGCCTTGCGGGAAAAAGGGGCAGATTTGTTTGTGGCTGAAGAAGGTGACGCTGCCCCTGGTCGTTTGCCGGTGGTCGCCGACATGCACCCCGCCGCCGCCCCCCTCGCCATGATCCAGAGTTTTTATCGCCTCGCCGACAAGGTTGCCGCGGCCAGGGGCCTTGATCCGGACAGCCCGCGTCACTTGAAAAAAGTGACGGAGACGTTGTGAGAGTACAGCTATGACGAAAGCCCTCATCAACGGACGCCTTTTTGATGGCGATACGATCCTCAATGGCAAAGCTGTTCTTGTGGACGATGGCTTTGTGCGGGAAATCTGCGAAAGCGCCGATGTTCCCAACGACTGCGACCGCATCGACTTGAACAGGCAATTACTGGTCCCTGGCTTTGTCGATATTCAGGTCAACGGCGGCGGCGGCATTATGGTTGATGGCAACACCACCGTCGACAGCCTGACCGCCCTGGCAAAAGCCCATCGCCGCTTTGGCACCACGGCAATGCTGCCGACCCTGATCACCGATGATTTAACCGCCATGCAAACCACGGCGGAGGCCATCCGGTCAGCCATTGTTCAGAACATGCCTGGCATCGTTGGCATCCATTTCGAAGGCCCCTTGCTGAACATCAAACGCAAGGGCATTCACAATCAGGACCGCATCCGCCCTGTCGATGAAGACCTGATGGCCCTGTATCAGTCAGACGGCCTTGGCGTGCGTATCGTTACCCTGGCACCTGAAACCGTACCATCAGGCACCATCGCCGCCCTGACAAAATCAGGCGTGCGGGTTTGTGCCGGCCATACGGCGGGCACTTATGATGATATGCAAAGTGCCCTGGGCGAAGGTCTGGCAGGCTTTACCCATCTGTTCAATGCCATGACGCCTATGGAAAGCCGCGCCCCTGGCGTGGTTGGCGCAGCCCTGGATGATGACGCAACCTGGTGTGGATTGATCGTCGATGGTCATCATATTCATGACGCAACGTTACGTGCGGCCATCAAGGCCAAAGCCCCTGGCAAGATGATTTTGATTACAGACGCCATGCCCTCTGTCGGCAGTGACATGCAGGCTTTTGATTTATATGGCCGCACCATCACCGTAGAGGATGATCGTTGCATGGCAGAAGACGGCACGCTCGCAGGATCGCACCTGGATATGGCCAGTGCTGTGCGCAATACCGTGGCCGGGGTTGGCCTGGACCTGGAAGAAGCCTTGCGCATGGCATCAAGATATCCGGCTGAATTTCTCGGGTTGGGCGACCAGCGGGGGCGTATAACACCTGGCTACCGTGCCGACTTCGCTTTACTGGATGATGACTTGCAAGTGACAAAAACGTGGATTGAAGGAAGTGACACATGACGGACAAGGTACGGGTACTGATCGTTGGCCTGGGTAATATGGGATTATCACATGCCAAGGCCTATCACGCCTTGCCGGGCTATGAGGTTGTCGGCCTGTGCAGTCGCAATATTGCCGGCATGACCAGCCTGCCAACGGAATTGGACGCCTACGCAAAGTTTTCTGACTACACTGAGGCTCTGGCCGAATTAAAGCCGGATGCCGTTTCCATCAACACCTATTCCGACACCCACGCCGATTTTGCCGTCCAGGCCTTTGAAGCCGGTGCCCATGTATTTCTGGAAAAACCCATCGCGGAAACCCTGGAAGATGCCACGCGCGTGGTCGATACCGCAAAACGTTTGAACAAAAAACTGGTGGTCGGTTATATCCTTCGCCACCACCCCTCCTGGACCAAACTGGTTGAGGTCGCGCAAGGCCTGGGCAAGCCCCTGGTCATGCGCATGAACCTGAACCAACAATCCAGTGGCACCACATGGGAGACCCACAAGACCCTGATGAAGACCATGTCGCCCATTGTAGATTGCGGTGTGCATTATGTGGATATGATGTGCCTGATGGCGCGGGCCAAACCGGTCAAGGTGCATGCCATGGGTGTCAATTTGACACCCGAGATTGATCCTGACATGTATAATTACGGCCAGCTACAGGTCTTCTTTGATGACGGTTCCATCGGCTGGTACGAAGCCGGTTGGGGGCCGATGATGAGTGAAACCGCGTTCTTTGTAAAAGACGTGGTTGGCCCCAGAGGCTGTGTCTCGATCGTTGCCGCCGAGGAAGCCGGTGAAGGTCACAAATCAGACGACGTAGATGCCCACACCAAAACAGACAGCCTGCGACTGCATTTCAGTGACACGGACGGTAGTGGTAATTTCAGCCGCGAAGATGAGATCATCAATACCGAAGACGAGCCTGGCCATGATGATCTTTGCCAACGCGAACAGGAATATTTCCTCGATGCCATCACCAACAACGTGGACTTAAGCGACCACATGGCCGACGCCGTCAATTCACTCGGCATTGTCCTGGCCGCAGATCAGTCTATAAAGAGCGGCAAGATTGTGAGTCTTTAAGTTATGATTGGCCACGCCGCCCACGCCCCCTCCCGACCGCCCACCAGTATAATTGCATGGGCGGTCGGGAGGGGGCGTGGGCGGCGTGGCCACCGAACTTCAACAGGAAACTAACCATGCGCGCGTTATGTATTGGGTCGGCCATGGTCGACATCATTGTTCTGGTCAACAGCAAAGACGTTGAACGCATGACCATGACCAATGCGACGTCGTCATTCTTGTTGCTGGAACAAGGCCTGAAGATCGAAAGCCAGAGCATCTCCACCCACATTGGTGGCGGGGCGGTCAATACGGCGGTCTCCATGGCGAGGCTGGGCATGAAGGCCGGCGTGCTGGTCAAGGTTGGCGAAGACCAAAATGGTGAACGTATTCTGGATCGCATGACCTTAGAGGACGTCGAGACGGGCGCCGTGATCCGCACTGCCGAAGCGCCCACAGGCACCGCCGTCATGGTTTCGTCCCATGATCGCAACGCCACGATCTTTACCCAGCGCGGTGCCAACACGTTGATGCGAACCAGCGACATCAATCCTGATCTGATGCAAGATCGCGATCTGGTTTATATCACCAGCCTCTCTGGTCGCTCGGCTGATTGTTTTGGTGATATTGCCACCAAGGCTGATGCCGCCGGTGCCTTTGTTGCGGCCAATCCCGGCATCCGCCAGTTAACCTTGCGCACGGCCAGCATTCTCGACAGTTTCCCGCATATTGATTTGCTGGCTGTGAACCGGGTGGAAGCTGAAACCCTGGTACCAGCCCTGGCCGTTTCCGATGACGTCACCGATGGCACAGACGAAGAAGAAGAAGAAATCGATAATGACGAGCCACGATTGATGGCTCGCGGCCTCCACTTTGGCGGCTTTGATCTCGGTCTGATTGATTTCATGACCCGTGTGCGCGCCAGGGGTTTGGCAAACATCCTGATCACCGACGGCATCGAAGGGGCGTATCTTGCAAACGCCGACGGCGTGTATCACTGCCCGACCCTGCGTACCGAAGTCAAAGGCACCGCTGGTGCCGGGGATGCCTTTACTTCGACACTCAGTGCCCTGTTGGCCAGTGGTGAAAAAGTCGAAGCGGCCTTGCGCGCAGCTGCCGTGAATGCCGCCGCCGTGGTGGCCGCCGTTGATACCCAGTCCGGTTTGCTCAATCGCGACCAACTGGATGAAAAGGTCTCGGCAGTTGCGGCACAATTGCCGGTGACCAGCTGGAACTGGCCAACTTAATCCAATAATTATTCCGGACCAGCAAATCCGGCTAACTTTGCGACAAATTGGACAGGTCTTGTCCCTTTCTGGTGACGTTTTTGCTGGTAAATACCTGCAATTATTGCCAATATTTTGATGCCAAAATCAAAATACAAGTGCATAATACGCGCCATAAACAACCGGTCCAGGAGACATCCAGGCCATAATCTGATAAAAATATTTCTGGTTCAGGAAAAAACGGCCCTGGTCCCGCCATTACCTTGGCAGTGAATAGAATACGTCGACTGAAATATTGTGACATTAATTCCTGCCAGCCCCGACGGGCCAGCTTTTGGGAGAATACGATGAAAAAAATGATCTTCATGTTTGCCGGTGCCTTGCTGCTGATATCCTGCGCAGGCGCGCCGCCCTCCATGGCCATAGAAAAGCCCAATCTTTTGATCATGGGCGAAGATGCAGACGAGGACAGCGTGCCGCGTAACAGCCGCGTTTTCCGCCGCGTCCTGGATGCCCTGACCAATGAAATCCACAACGAAGGCTTTGATGTTTTTGACGAAACAGCGGTCTCCCTGGATGACTTTGCCCAAGGCCGGGTGCGCCGCACCGATGCCGAAATCATCGACATCGCCAAAACGCTCAAACGTCCGCCCATTGATATTGCCGTGATCTTTACGATCTACGCCAGCGCCCGGGATTATAACTATACGACCAAAATCAAGACCCGAGTCACTGGTCGCCTTCTGGCCGTCAAAAGCGGTCAACGCCTTGGTAATTTCGAAATCGAAAGCCCGCGTGAATGGACGGCCAAAGCTAATTGCCCACGGGAATGCTTACTGGAAACCGTCGGAAAATATAGCAAAATCATTGCCCGCGATGTGGGCTCCGTTCTGGCCGAAAAACTGGTCTCGATTTATGACGATGACAATGACGGCAGCGGATCGGGCAAAGCCAACATCAACAATGGCTTCTCCCTGGTCTTTGATGGCTTCACCGAAGACGACATGATGGATATCGAAGAATATATCGTTGTCTTCCGCGGCTACGAGCGTCACCGGGCGGTTTATGCCGGTCGCACACATCACGAATACTGGTACGAAAGCAGCAGCACAGCGACACGTCTCAACCGTAACCTGCGCAAGATGCTGGATCACATCGGGGTCTCTGGTCGGGTTCGCTTCTCGGGCAATGAATATGTCCTGACCCGAATTTCCAAACGCAAGAAACGCAATCTCGATCCTGATGACTGGTAGGATTTTCAAAGGCCCGTCAGCAGCCTGAACGCTGCTGACGGGTTTTGACTTGTACCGTTCCTTGTTTGTGTCATCCAGGAGCAAAAATATGACCAGACTTTTGATGTTGGCCAGCTTTCTGATTTTTGCAAGCATGGGTGCGGTCACAGCTCAAAACGCTGATATCGACAAAAATACCATCATCCGTAGCCTCGCCCCCATCCGCTATATGGCGCAGCACAGTGGTCAGGCCCGAGCCATTGATCTGGATATTGAATTCAAGACAGGCTCCAGCAATCTGACCAATCGTGCCAAACGACAACTGGATATCGTTGTTGATGCCTTGAAGGATCGGAAACTGGCCGCCGAACGTTTTCAGATTGTCGGCCACACGGATGCTTCCGGTCGTGCAAACATGAACCTGAAGCTTTCCCAACGCCGGGCCAAAGCCGTGTTTGACTATCTGGTTCATAAAGGCGGTATTCGAAATAAACGCCTTACCCCATCAGGCCTGGGTGAAACCAGATTGAAAAATGTACTGGCCCCTACCAGTGGCGAAAATCGCCGTGTGGAGTTTGTTCTGATACAGTCAGAGCGAACGAAGGCTGATAGTCGACAAAAAAGTGATCCAAAAAATGAGATCAAGGAGAAAGTGATTAAATGGTGAAACGCCTGGCTTTTATGCTGTTGGCAATATCCGGCTTGATATTCTCTCAAGCTGGATCACCAGCCTATGCCCAGGACAGTGCAGGCGGCAGTGACTTCACGCTTGGCTTGCTGGCTGACGAGTTGCTGCAAGGCTTAAAGGACAACCGGCTGCTGGGCGGCAAAATCCGGGTCGCGGTCTGGCCCTTTCAAAGCCGGGATATCCCGGTCTCCACCCGGGTCGCTGAACAATTGAATATAAACCTGCTAGCCGCCCTGCAACGCAAAGCCGGCAGCAAGCTGGTATTTGTCGGTCGCAAGGAACTGGGTGCCCTGATCGCGGATCTGGAAGAAACCCATCAGGATATGGAAAATCCAGTGGCAACCGTTTCCAAAAGTGCGCGTGTCGATTTGCTGGTTATCGGTGAAATTTCCCTGGAGAACCGCCGCATCGCCTTGTCCTACAAAGTCCTGGGGGCGTCTAAAGGCAAAACAAGGGTCGGCAACATCGTGGCCTCGACCTCCAGTCAATTCATTAACCTGCAACAGAACCAGGCCACGGTCACCCTGGAACAAGGTATTCGCCAAGGCGCTCGCAGGCTGGCGCAGATGGCCGCTGACGCCAATGAAATCCGGCTTGGCGGCATCCGTTTCGAAAACACCCGCATGCAAACCCGTTTCGGTCGCTATATCGAAGAACAATTGCGGGATGAGCTGGCCGCTGCCTATTCCAACAAGATCACCGGGCGCATGGTGCGCATCAAACGCGCGGCCTGGACAGGAAAAGACAAAGAAGAATCCCAAATCAAAACCGGGCGCGGTAACAATATTTACATCCTGACCGGCAGCTATTGGGATTTTGGCAAGGCCGTCGATCTGAAAGTGCGATTACGGGCGCCAGACGGGCGCACAGCCGCCTGGTCCGGCAAGGTCTTGCCACCGCTGGAAATGAATGTACGCCCGGACGGAAATTTCCCGCCGCAATTGTTGGAAAATGACGGCCTTGGCCCTTTCCGCTTTGCCCTGCGCAGCAACCGGGGCGAAACGCCGGTCTACAATATCGGTGAAAAACTGCACCTGGAAATTCGCCTGGATCAGGATGCCTGGCTTTATTGTTTTTATCGCCAGGCCGACGGCAGGATGCTGAAGATATTTCCCAACCGCTATCACCAGAATGCCAGGGTCACGGGCGGCAAACTACAAACGCTTCCAGGCAGCATGCTCCCCTTTGACCTGGTCTTTGGTGAACCCGCCGGAACCGAACTGGTAAAATGTTTTGCCGTGGCCAGCGACATCAGCGACAAACTGCCAAAGTCCATTCGTTCCAACAATTTTCCGGTCCTGCCCGAAGGCATGGATTTCCGCCTGCCACATATTTTCCGCCAAATGCAGAATGTCAGCATCAGCGAAGCCAGTGTTGTCATCAACGTGCTGCCGGCGAACAAATAACCCTGTCCACCAGCAGCCAGACTGCACTTGTTACTTTCCGGCGCGGGGCACCAAATAGCGCCACGTGCGCTCCACTGCATTAACGGCGTGCAGTGCTCCGACACTGATCATTGTGTGGAAGTCTACTGGCGAACGGTTTTTGTTCGTGAATTCAGGGTTTGTTTTGACGATCAGCTGATAAGGGTTCATAACCAAGTTCCTCTAATGTGTTTATCTCATCCATACTCAAGGTATGCTGTGTATTTATGCTCCTGATGGGCTTTCTACAAACGAGAAATTTTCATTGTATGATATAGAATTTCTAATGTATGATTATGTATGTCTATTCACCTACCCCCCCTCAACGCGCTGAGAGCGTTTGTCGCCGCCGCGCAACACCTGAGTTTCACCAAGGCCGCGAATGAGCTGAACGTCACGCCTGCAGCCGTCAGCCACCAGGTGAAGGCTCTGGAGGAATTTATCGGCGCGCCATTGTTCACACGTCTTACTCGCGCTCTCAGGCTGACAGACCGCGGCCAGGCGGCCTTACCCAATTTAACAGAGGGTTTTGCTTTGCTGGCAGTCGGCGCAAAACTCTTGATGGACGAGCAGGACGAGAACGTTCTGACCGTGACGGCCACGCCCTCATTTGGTGGTCAATGGCTGGTCCCGCGACTGGTTGATTTTCAGGATGCTTATCCTGACATCAAAATTCGCATTGACGCATCAATGGCAATCATCGACCTGCGACGGGATGGTATTGATGTGGCCATTCGCTGGGGCAGTGGTGACTATCCCGGTCATGCGGCCGACCGGCTGTTTGAAGACGAAGTCTTTCCGGTGTGCAGTCCAAAACTGATGTCCGGGGCACACCCCCTGATAAAACCACAGGACCTTGTCCATCACACCCTGCTTCATTCCGGCAGTGTTTTTAACGATGTCTCTTATGCGGAATGGCCAATGTGGCTGGAACTGGCGGGGGCGGATCAGGTTGATTGGCGCAAAGGTCCTGAATTTTCCATGGAGAATATGGCGGTGCAGGCCGCAGTGGAGGGACATGGTGTTGCCCTGGTGAACACATCTCTGGTGCGTGACGAGCTGGCGTCTGGTCGCCTGGTACAGCCCTTTGAAGAAGTCATTCCGACAGATTTTGCCTATTACCTGGTTGTCCCCAACGAATATCGTGACCGCCCCGCGATCAGCGCCTTTCGCACATGGCTGTTGCAGGAAGTCGCTCCCCTGGACGCGGCCTGATTCAAGTCTGTAGGAGCCATTCAATGTCGCGGCAGTGGGCATCGCCTATGGCCAATAATTGTTCATCCCCGCCCGGCCATAACCGCAAGGTCAGGGCGGGCCGGCCTGCCTCGCCCAGTTCATAGGCCAGCCAGGCGACAGGCGTCTCTTCTGTGGCTAATTCACCGACACGTGTCATACGCTCAGTAATCCGGTTCTTGCTGTCATCCGGGAAATACTGAAAGGCAATGGAATGATAGAGCACCCGGACAACACCCTTCTCCGCCGGGACTGAAAACATGTCATCGACCCAATCTGCCGCATCCATTTTGTCGATCTGCAAGGGATATTTTTGGGCAATTTCACAAGCCGCTTCAATGCGCGACAGCCGGTCAAGCTGGTCCGGCCAGACATAGGAAATAAGGCGTTCAAACTGTTCCGGATTTGATACGTCCATGGGGTTTCGGTCGCAACCCCGTCGACTATGGATAACCGGCTCGGCACCTTCCAGCGAAGCACGGTTCCAGTCAGGCGTCAACATGACGGCACTTTCTGAATGACCAAACTCCTGGCCTCCAAGGCGATAGCCATATCGTCCCATGTTCATGTTCAGTCCGGCACTTGCCCCGACCTCATACAAAGCCAGCGGCAAGCCGGTCTGGCCAGCGATCTGCATCATACCTGGATACAAGGCGGCAGACCGGGCAACCTCATTGGTTTGCGGGGCAAATTGCAGCCACGCCATAATTTGTGTGTCAAACGCCTGAATCGCGTCCAATGCAGCCACCAGCAGTTGATCCGGCGATGGCAAGTCATGGGGCGGATAGACCTTTGCCAGATCAGTTGCCTGCCCGCTTCGCACAAGGCCATGCAAGGCCCCCGCCAGGCGCAAGGGAACGGAATCGCCAAGGGCATCGGGTGGCCCTTGCCAATCAAGAACCGTTCGGCCGACTTCGGTGCTTCGGTCCAGGCGCTGCCCCAATCCCTCAACCAGTGCCGCCGTCAGCGGCGACCCCAGCATGGCACACCATTTGGCTTGTGCCGCGAAGGCTTCACGGACCTCTTTTTCATTATTCATGGCAGAAAATGTAGCATTTTTAAGAGCTTAAGAGAAATAGCCGCCCGAGCAAGAAAAAACAGCTCTGGACCCTGCATAAACGTAGCTGAACGTCCTCCCTGTCACTGGCGGGGGTTAAAACAAAGCCCCCGCCGACTTTTTTGACCGGCACAGGACCAAACAATTTAAGGAGACGGCACGATGGAAGGACACTACGGCAACGCCATGACAGAGATCGCCCTGGCCCTGGCCATGGCCTTTTTCAGCGTCATGGTTCTGGCCATGGTTTCTATGGGTGCCGGGGGGGCCGGCAGCAGCGATGTGGTCGAGGCAGTCAAGTCGGCCACGGCTGACACCCTGCGGGTCTCGCCCTCCAAGCCATCAAATAGCACCCAACCCGCAGCCGACAAATCCAGGATCATCGTTTTCTATCAGGGCCGTTACTTGAGCGATCAGCTAAAACCAATAGCCCTTTCGTCAATCAACCAGGACGAGAAAATTATTCTGGCCATTGATCCGGCCCTGTCATTGTCCGGGGCACTGGATGCCCGCGCCGCCCTGACCACCCAAAACATCACCGTAACCACACTTGACCAGCGCTGGATGCGCGCCCTTGAGGAGACTGAAAAATGAATATCTCACGCTTTACCGCAGTTATCACAACCTGCGCCCTGGCTTTGAGCATCAGCACCGCCGATGCCAGCAAAGCCCCCGAATCAAGTCGGGCAAACATCAAAAAAATCGTCGTCGAAGAAGCCCTGGCGACGAACGTGCCACCGTCATTGGCATTGGCTGTTGCCAAGGTTGAATCTGACTTTCAAGCCCATGTGGAAAGCTCCAAAGGGGCCCGCGGTGTGATGCAGATCATGCCCGCCACCGGCACCGGCGAATGGGGTGTCGAACCAGACGAGCTGTGGGATCCACGCCTGAATGTACGCCTTGGTATTGATTACCTGGGCCAATTGATTGAGCGCTATGACGGCAACTGGGAATTTGCCCTCAGTTTTTATAATGGTGGCTCAAAAGTTGGCAAACCAGGTCAGGCGCGCGTTCTGCCCTGGACCCGCAAATACGTCAATAATGTGCTGCGCTGGGAACAACGCTATGCCGCCCAACGCAAAATCTGGATGGCCCTGGTTGATCGCGAAGACAGCGTGTACGGAAATGGAACGCGTAAACGCAAGTTGGCTATGCTGCAAGAGTCCGATACGGATACAAACGTAAGCGCCGACGAACGCAGCGCCAATATGGCAGTTGAAGTCGCTAAATGGCACGGCGAAGACGAAGATCAGCGTTGGGCTCAAACAATCCGTCCCCGCGTCAAATGGACCAATACCCCGAAAAGCAAGCGTCAAAGCGCCCGCCAGAGTCGCCAGGAACTTCGTAAAGAGCGTCGTCAGAACCGCAAAAACCGCCGGAACGTACGGTCCAATGGCGACTTCGACAATATCGAGAAACGTCTCAAGGCCATCCGTGGCTCACTTGATGACTTTTCCTGATCGACGAGCATGTTTAACAAACTGGAACCCGGATCATGACCCATTTTCGATTATCCCTCACACTCACAGCAGCCCTTGTTCTGGCTGTCGTCGGTGGGGTCATGAGCCAGGCTTTTGCCAGTACAGCAACCGATACCCGCCCGCAACAACGCTGGAAAGTCGCGACGATTAAAACCATGGTCGCACAAGAAGCCCGCAACATTGGCTTGCCTGTGGCCTTGGCCCTGGCGGTCGCCAAGGTCGAATCAGACTTTCGTCCTCACCTGGAAAGCAACAAGGGTGCCCGTGGTGTGATGCAGATCATGCCCGCCACAGCCTTGGACGAATATGCCATTCCGGCAAAAATGTTGTGGAATCCGCGGATTAATATCCGCCTGGGGCTTCATTTCCTTCAACGCCTTCTAGTACGCTATAGAGGTAGAATAGATTTGGCACTGTCATATTATAATGGTGGTTCACGTGTCGGGGATTTACCCAACGCCCGCGTCATGCCGGCAACACGTGGCTATGTAAAAAAGGTTCGTTCCTGGCAGCAGCAATATCAGCGTCAGGTCTGGATGAATGGAGCGCAATGGAAATCGTCGAAGCGACCAGGCACGTCCTGGAAGCGGGAAAGAGTTCTGAATTGACGGCCCTGCTCGCCACGGTCGCCGACGCCACCGCCATGGACGGTGAGCCTCGATTTGCGACCAAAATCAGCCGTGATCTGGCCCGCGCTGTGGTCTGTCGGAAATACAGTCGGGGGGTTTTACAACTCTGCCACCTGGTCAATGCCGTGGATGCCTGCGGCACTGGCAAAGATCGCTGGGAACGCTTTTTCTTTGGCCTTGATAAAGTCCGGGGCACGTCGATCCGGGCCTGGTTGAACGAAGCCGTTAATCAAAATGACTGGCGCCGTCCTGGTTTCGAAATCAGCGTGGATGGCCTGCATATGACCTACAGTGATGGTGATTTCGTCCTGGGCTTTGGCCGCATGTCTTTCCTGACGGCCTTGCTGGAAACGGTAATTGGCATGGTCGGTTATGAGCCGGTTGACAAGATATTTGCCCAAATGACGAAACATGCAACCGATCAGGACGAGGTCAAGGACGCCGCCAATGCCCTGAACCGTTTGATCTATGACTGGCTGCGCGATCATTTGCCAGGAACCCATGCGGCGGAAAAATTTGAGGCCATTGTGGCTTACCTGAAAACCAGCAGTGACAGCGGGTCGGTGCAGGTCAGTGACGAAAATATTCTACAGTTCTGGTTGCAGCAAAATAATGGCCATGCCGACGCCATCAGTGATTTTCGCACCTATCGGTCGGCTGTTGGCAGCTTCGTTGATTTTCTGCGTGCCATTGAAACTGGCAGCACCCAATCCATGGTGAGCTATGCCAGACCCCTGGGCACGGATCGCGATGCCGGTGAAATTGATCCCATGGTTCTGGAAGGTGATGATCCTGCCGGGGCCTGGCAGACACCTTTGGCTTTGCTGGACAGCCCACCCGCGGATGCCATTAAATTCCTGAACAAACGTGAACGGGAAGGGTTGGACTTCCTGATGGATTGTGGCCCCCTGGCCATCGACTTGCCATTGTCCATAATGCGCAGCGAAGTCTTTGGCTCGGTTCAAGCCCGCATCACCCAGGCCTTGCGGCGCAAAGCAGGGAACAATGTCGTGCAGGATCTGTTGGGTTGTGCGGATGCGGAACCCTATGCCGAGCGCACCTTGCGCTTTCACGATTACGAACAACATTTGTTGCGCGTCCAGAAAGCCGTCCTGCATGTGCTGACCCGTGAAGATCCAGGGCCGGATACAGACCAGGACCCGGATCTGCCTGAGGATGCCGATACGACAAATGTCGTGCCTCTGTTTGCTGGCAAAACTTTGCCCGATGGTGCCCGCGAGCAAAGTCTGGCGGCCTTTAAGGACCTGAACAGACGTGGTTTTTCAGAAGATGATCTGGAAGATCCGAACATTCGCGAAGGTTTCAGCATCGGTGCCGGAGCCTTGGTTCTGGCCCGGGATCATCTGGCCGATTATCTTGTTGTTCTAGCGAGGTTACAATCGGATGACGACGATCTTGAACAGGTATTCAGCACCGACCTACAAGTCTTCCAGAGTTTATTTACCGTCATGTACGGAGAAAAAGAATGACGATACAGATCAACCTGCCGGACGATCAATCCATGGCAACCGTCCAGGAGCATTTCGCCGACGAAGATAATGTCCGGCAAACCCTGACAGCTATGCGAGAGGCCGAGCCTACAATCGCCTTCAGCAGACTTTGGCGTTTTGCCAGTGGTGAGGTGACACATGATGCTGATTTGCTGACTGCCCTAAGGCACGACTCAAAGCTGGCGGCTGACGTTAATGCTTTGTTGCAAAAAATTTCATGGTCGCATTTGCCCCAGGCCGCGGCGGCCAGTACGGATGAAGACCTGAGGCTGCGGGAAACTGATCTTTGTGCGATCCGCATTGAGTCCTCTCGCGCCGAACCAGATCAGGTTTACGTCATTATTGAATTGAAAGACGCAGAAGCAAATGCCCCGCGAACCCTGATTACAAGCGCCGCCGGTGGCACCCTGGAGCGCCTGGAATTGCCGGCCGCACAAGGTGGGGTGATCCAAGTGTTGTTGCAACATGATGATGCCGTCCTGATCGCCCTGCGCGACCATGGCACAGAGGTATTTCTGCGTTGAGCCTGGTTCGCGTTTTCATACCGACCACGGAAGGCCCGGTCGCCATTGAACGCATCACGCGGGAACCGGCGGCCCAATCGGCGATCTGTGTAAAACGCACAACCCGCGTCTTGCCCATCAGTGCCGCCTATGACGCCTTTGTGCGTGCCCCTTCAGGTGTCATCGAGCGGGAATTTGGCCCTTGGGACGTTTCTGGTCCACGTGGTGCATTCAGGCTGGATGTATCTGGCCCGATCACCGACGGCGAAAGCTGGCAACTGGGTGTTTTTATCGCCCATGCCCTGGCTGCGGAAAATCGCCTGGCTGGCCCCGACGACGAGGTCGCAGAAGCGCTCTGGATTACCGGTGCCCTGGACAGTGACTTGGGCGTGGGTGCCGTGGGCCATGTGGCGGAAAAACTGCACGCTTCTGCTGATTTGATTGACCAGCACATCAAAGAAGGCACGGCACTGCGGTTCTTCGTGCCAGACACCAATCTGAAATCCATGACGGCCCGCGAGGACATCGAGAGCACTGCCGTCACGTCAGCCAAGGATATTCAACGTCATCTGAATTTGTTGGACGAAGCCGATGCGCCGGCTTCTGTCATACCTGCGCCTCCAATACCTGCAAATGCAGCACCAGAACCCCAGTCAGGGAACGGCTTGCGGACTTTGTTTACAGTTTTGGGAATATCGATCCTCGTCGCCGGGGCCGGTGCGTTCATTTATTTTGATCAACAACCAATAAAGACGGTGCCGCCCATCGTTGTAAAAGAAAAATCCGCCCCCGAGCCAGTCAAGGCTGCGCAAGTCAAACCAGCGCCGAAAGCCGCCCCAAAGGTCGTGGTCGCGAAGCCTGTCACAGCCAAAGTAAAACCTGCCCCCGCGCACGTGCCAACTCTCAAGGTATATGAATTGCGGGCAGCCGCAGGCAGCAGTTGCGCCGCCATACAGTTTTCAGATGCCAAACCTGTGAAACGGGCACTCGGGCCTGTGAGCGGCGATCAACTTGCCGATAGTAATGTGGCCGGGCTTTGTGGCCTTGAATTTGAGGTTGCCGTTGGTCCTGAAGATCGTTTTGTCTCGGCTGCCGTCAATTTGACCAGGGGCCGGTTTGTGCGTAATCGCCTGCCCGAAACCCTGAAGGGAAACCTTGCCACAAAAGGAAATCTGCGCTGGCGTGCCCACGTGCCCAAACGCCTGAAGCGCCCTGTGAGATACAATATCTCTGTCAGCATCAGCAAGACGCCCATCAGCGGCCTGGCGGCCCAAACCCAGACCCTGACCGCCCGCCACAGGATCCTGCCCTGAACTAACCTGACATAAATTGCGATTTATTGGCTTGGGGCGGAAAAAAGCGCTCTGGTCCCTGCATTACCTCCGTATGACTTTCATAAGAGGTTTTGAAAATGATCAATAAATCGCAGAATACCGCGGCTCAGCAGACAAATTGCCGACCGCATATCGCACCAACCTACAAGACAAAAGGCAAAACCATATTGGTGATGCTGGGGGCTGTTATGGCGCTTTCCGCCTGTCAGACCAATCTTTTGGGCAATACCGCTTCCCGTGAGGGCATTGACTTCAGGGTCAAGCGCAACACCGAAATCATGGTAGCCCGTGAATGGCGGGATTGCCGGGATGCGGCCATGGTGCTGGATAGCCAGGCCCGCAAATCGGCCTCGGCAGCAAAATACGCCGCCAGTGCCCGCGCCTTGCAAAAATGTGATGCTGGACTGCAAGACATCACCGTTATCGATGAACAGGACCGCATGCAGGCCAATGCCCTGGCGGTTCAGAACCATCTGAAAAGTGGCAACGTGGCCGTCGCCCGTGATGCCCTGGACAAATTCAAATCGGCATTTGCCGGGCAGGATTTGTATTACCCGGATGGCTCATCCTTTGTCAGCACCATGGAAGTGCTGGTCAGTCTGAAACCCAAACATACGGTCGGAACTTATTCTGTCGCCAACGTCAATGACGCGGTGAAAGCGGAAATCCGTCGCATGAATTACTGGAAGCACATGTAGGAGGTGATGATGTCCATGCACAAATTCAAACTTCTGGCGAGCAGCGCCCTTGTGGGTGTTCTCCTCGCTTCGTCGCCGGTGATCGCCGCCAACTCTGGCAGCCCAACCTGGCAGCCCAAAGTCAGTGAACGGCTGGTAAAGTTGCCGCCGGCCTACATGAAAAAATCCCTGGACCGGGACTTTGCCCGCTCCGCCCTGGGCCAGGCCGTTCAGGATATCGAACGGGAAATAGGCTTAAAAACCCAGACCCTGGCCGATCTGCAACAAGCCATCGAACAGGCTGACGGTGACGTGCTCATTGAACTCAAACATCAATTCCTCGCCGAGAAACGCGGCTATCTGGATATGATGCAGCAAAAACAAGACCTGCAACGCAAACAGGTCTCGACCCGCCACCGGGTCCTGGAACGGCTGTTGGCCAAGCTCAATCGCAAGGCCGGTGGCATGAGCCCGGCGAAACAAAAGCTGGCAGATCAGCAAACCGCCGCCCGCCAGCGTTTCAATGCCTCGGCATCCAAAGTCGACATGAATTTGTTTGCCGAAAGCGATGTGCCGGAAAGTAAATATTCGCGGGAATACGGCAAAAATCTGCAGGCTATCCAGTCGCTGGTTGCCGCCATCAAATCCCACCCCATGAACAGCCAAAGCGCACTGGATGATGACATTTCCAAACCGGAATATGTCCGTCGCATGGTGGCCGATGCCGAAGCTGAATTGGCACTGATTGATCAGGAAAGCCAGATCCTGGGCTTCATGGCCAAGATCGTTGCCCTGGACGCCATGGTTCTGTCTGAGGAAATCGCCGATTCGGATTATGCGGACTCGGATATTACCGAACCCACAGACATCACCAGCGTCGTCAATCTTTTTGTGAATAATTGAACGGGAGACAGAAATGTCCTTATCCAAAAAACTTCGTCATTTGAGCTTCATTGCCGCCGCGGCAGCAAGCATCGCATTTATTTCAACTGCTCCGGCCCAGGCTGGCAGCGTGGAAAACCTGGAGCGGGAACGCGCCATGGTGCTGCAGGCCATCTTGATGCCAGATTTAGGTCCGGATGAACGCCTGGTCAAAATTGGCGCGTCGCAACGCCGCCTGGTTGATCTGGAACGCATCGTGTTGCGGGATGACAGCCTGACCGCCCGCCCCACACCGGCAGTGCGCACCGCCTTCAAAAACTATGACCTGACTTTCCTGATGCATGCCGCGACGGAAAAGAAAATGCTGATGGTGGATAACTGGTTCACAGCCATGGGCCTGACAACCCAGTCGATCATGTCCACGCATTCGGGGCCAAGATAATGTCTGCCAAGGCAAGGGGGAGGGTCTCCCTGTTCAGCACAGCGTCGCGGACCACAAGTTATTTACTGGGCGGCGTCGTCATTGCTGTTGCGGTGGCATCGGGCACCGGATCGTTTGAGGCACGTGACTTTGCCCAATTGGCTCAGGACGTCTTTGGTCCCACCTTCACGGTGCTGTATCTGCTGCTGGTTGCCACCACACTGTTCTGCTGGGTACGCCTGGGTCAACTGCGGGATGACAGCATCCGGGCTGCGCCCTGGCTTGAATCCGGCATGCATGCGGCCAGTGGTGTAGCCACACTCGCCCTGACCTATACCTTGTTGGGGATCAGCCTCGGTATCGGCAGCCTTGCCGATCAACCCCTGACTACCGAAACCATTCAAACCGTCATTCAGGGTCTGACCGGCCATTTCAGCATGGCCTTTATGACCACTGTTGTCGGCTTACCCTCCGCCGCGATCCTACGTGCCTTGTTACTGATCAGTCACGCCAGCTGGACGGCCTCAAGCGCCCGTACCCTGCCCTATTATCCGGGAGAAAACTCATGAAATTCCTGACCTTCAATATCGTCGTCGCCGCCGCCCTTGGCTATCTGTTTCTGAGCGATAAACCGGAAATTCGCAATCACGACGTTGTCGCCAAATTGACCGCCAGTGCCGATGCCGCCTGGAGCAAGGCGCTTGATACGGTGGCGGTAAGCAAAGAAATTTTGCAAGAAAAAGCAGAAACTGCACTTGCGCCAAAAGCCGCAAAGGAAGCAAAGGTGGCTGTTGTCAAACCGGCGCCAATGCCCCTCGCTTCAGCACCTTTAAAAGCGGCCAAAGCACCAACACCTATCGCCAAGCCAGCAATGGTTCGACAAGCACCTGCGCCAAAGGGCCAGGAAGTTGAAGTTGCCGCAGCCCCTGAAATTCCTGCCAGGTCTGCCGTGCAAATTGATGCAGACAAAGCCGCCAGCGTCGCCCGCAAGGACCCGGCTGCTGCCCGCCGTCGGGCCGAAGTTTTGGGTGAAGTTACGGGTGAGCAAGAAGTTGCAGCCAATGAACCGGCCCAACCCAAATTCATGACACCGCGTGAGCGCCGTCGTGAGTTGTTGCGCCTGGCCGAAGATATGGAACTGCGGTTCCTTGATACGGTCAAACAGTAGTTTGAACGGCATATTCAGATGTCTTTTCTGTCCTCATCAAAAACCCAGACACGGCTGTCCGTCGCCCTGACTTTGTTCCTGGCTGGACTGCTGGTCTGGCAGGTGCCTGTTCCCAAGGAAACGATCAGGCCTGCACAGGAAAAAAAGATCGAAAAGACTGAACAGGTGCTCGTCGCAACCTCCGAGCCCGTACACGACAAAACACAAACTGTTGTCATGATGCCGCCGCCACCAGTTGTCGTCCGGCATCAGGAAACAGCCACAGCGCCGGCCGTTTCTCCGGCTTCGGTAATTCAGGCGCTTCAGCCTGAAGCAAAGATTGTAACAGCCGCCAAGCACCCTGCCCCCCCCATCCCACTACAACCAAAAAAACCTGCGCCCATCCTCCAGTCGCCCGATCTGTTGGCTGATCGGCCGGTCTTGAAGCCACAACCTGATCCAAAGCCAGTTCCCGCGAAGCCGGAAATTGTCAAAAGAAAAATTTCGCCGGTGTTGCGCCAACAGACTTCCCCCACGCCTGCCAAACCACGTCAAACGGTCCACTACGCCAGCATTAAAACGGCAAGCAAGGGCCGGGCCTTGCTGAGGGTACTGGAGCATGGCAAAGGCCCGATGCTTCAAATCAGTTGGCCTGGTGGACGGCAGGCGAGAGCGCGCCTTTCACAACAACTGCGCCAGTGTTTTGGCATGCAATTGGCCCTGATGGACGGACGTGGTCAACTTTTTGTGGCGGAGTCTCGCCGGGGTGAATCCTGGCGGCCCAATCGTGACTACTACAGCGGTTTTGTGCGCCAGACCGCTGGTCGCCTGCCAGAGGCAGAACGACAGACAGTCCGCCAAATCAGGCAACGTCACGGCCCTGTCGGTAGCGAAGTTCATATATTTCCCCGTCGTGTCGATGCCCTGACCCTGGGGGCCCTGCAAAACCTGGTGGGCAGCCGCTATGACACCGCCATCTCCATTACGGCCAGCTATGACTTGAGCGGATCACGCTTGCGCATTCGCGACTTCCGTGTCGACGGGGTTCTGATCGCTGGCATTATCGACTTGTCCGCTGTGCGTCATTGCCGGAGCACCTGATCATGTCTGTTATTAAAAGCCATTTGCTGATCCTGATTGCGTCATCATTGTTGGCGGGCTGCATGGCCGGTGGATATTCAGTTGAACGAGAACCCATGGGGTCACCGCGCAATACGTCCGGGGCCTCAACAAACACCCAGCATCCGCCCACCCCGATCCAGGATGATGGCCAGCGTGTCATCTTTAGCCTGTCGCAAGATTATGACCGAGACCCACCTGCCTGCGTTGTCATTCGGTCCGCCGATGCCAGCAGTGCCCGGTCTGTTCTGGCAGCAGACGTCGGGCAGGCCGTCACCATTCACCTCCAAGCCAAGTTTGACCGGGTGATAGGACCGGCCCAATTACAACGCCTGCTCGCAAAACAAAAGCTCGACCTGGATCACCCTGGGGATGCCCGGGCCTTTGCCTGGAAAACGCGCTGTCGGGCCGTTCTGACATGGAAACTGACATCGGCCAGTGAGACTTTTTTACTGGCCTTTGGGGCCCGAAACATTGGCCTGGCGCTGACCCTGAAACGTTTCGGCAAGGATGATATTCTGTGGCAAGCCAGGCACAGGACCAGTCGGACAGGGGGTGGTTTGCCTCTGTCTCCTGTGGGGCTGGTTGTGGATACCGTCCGGGCCGGTCAGTTTATGGACGACCGCGATATGTTGCCCAGCATGATCCACGACGTCGTCCGCCGTCTGTTTACAACCCTGCCTGAAAGTTATTGAACGCATAATTACTCAAGGCGCTGGCAATGCCCGTCCCTGTTTGTGCTAAGCTAACATTTTTTGCAGGGGAAGATTTATGGCACGGCTGGACGGCAAGATTGCGATCATTACAGGTGGCACCAGTGGCATCGGCGCTCACACAGCAAAGGTATTTGCCAATGAAGGTGCGACGGTCGTCTTTTGCGGACGCCGTTTGGATCGCGGCGAGCAGATCTCCAGGGACCTGGGCGATGCTGTCGAATTCATTAAGGCGGATGTGACGATAGAATCAGAGGTTGCGCATCTGGTTGAAGAAACCGTGCGCCGTCATGGCCGACTGGATGTGATGTTTAACAACGCCGGTGGCCCCGCCCCCAGAGGATCAATCGTTGACCTGGATATGCCTGCTTATCACCGGGCTATGGATACCCTGGTGGCAAGTGTTGCCCAATGCATGAAACACGCGGCCCCTGTTATGATGGGCCAGGGATCAGGCTCGATTATCAATAATGGCAGCGTCGCGGGTCATCAGGCAGGCTGGTCGTCGTCCATGACTTATTCGGCGGCCAAGGCGGCAGTCATCCATCTGACTAGATGCGTGGCCATGGAATTGGCTGAAAGTGGCGTTCGGGTCAATTCAATTTCGCCGGGCGGCATTGCCACTGGAATTTTTGGCAAGGCGTTTGGTCTGGACGAAGAAAAGGCCGAAGGCACGGCCGAGCTCATGAAACAGGCCATCACCAATATGCAGCCGATCAAACGGGCAGGCATGCCGGAAGATATCGCCCAGATGGCTTTGTTCCTGGCCAGTGACGACGCCTCGTTTATCAGCGCCCGCGACATCGTTGTGGATGGTGGCTTGTTGGGCGGGCGTCAGTGGTCGGCCCACCAGGAAGGCATGGGGGCTTTGCAGGCCGCTTTTGACGCTGTCTGATCATGAACTTTGAGATGCTGTTTGCCGGCGCGGATGACAAGCCGGTTGAATCTGCCTTGATCGGGGTTGGTGAATTCGGTGCGTCCCTGATCGCCCAGGGCCAGCGCATGCCCTCCCTGAATGTGCGGGTATTGTGTGATCAGGATACGGCACGTGCGCGCGCAGCTGCCGTGGCCGCCGGGGTCGATGCTGATCAAATTTCCGTCTGCGATACGGTTAAGGCCGCGCAATCTGCGTTCGATGCCGGCAAGACGGTTATTCTGGAAGACGCCACCCTGATCAATGATCTGAACATTGATATCGTCGTTGAGGCCACCGGCGTGCCAGAGGTTGCTGCCACCAATGCCATCGCAGCCATCGACCACGGTCGTCACATCGCTATGGTCAGCAAAGAAGCAGATTCTGTTGTCGGCCCCATCCTGCATCACCGGGCGCAGGCAGCTGGTTTAACCTACACACCCATTGATGGCGACCAACCCAGCTTGCTCATTGGCCTGGTCACATGGGCCCGGGTGCTGGGTCTTGAAATTGTGACCGCGGGCAAATCCAGCGAATATGACTTTGTCTATGACCCGGCGCAGAAATCAGTGAGCTGGCGAGATCAAGTTGTCAACGTGCCGGACTTTGACCAGCTTTGGCAATTGCCATCCAGCGACCTTGCAGAAACCCTGGCCGCACGGGCTGAGCAATTATCAGCTTTCCCGCGACGCATCGTGCCGGACTATTGCGAAATGGGCGTGGTTTGCAATGCCATCGGCCTGAAGCCTGATCGCAGCGATTTCCACGCGCCGATCTGTCGCACAGTTGAAGTCCCGGAAATTCTGCGCCCCGCTGCCTTTGGCGGCATGCTGCAGCGGTCCGGCGTCGTTGATGTCTTTAATTGTTTGCGCCGTCCTGATGAAGCCAGCTTTGCCGGTGGTGTTTTCATTGTTGTGCGTTGCAGTGACGAAGGCACCTGGAAAACCCTGAAAGGCAAGGGCATCCCGGTCAGTCGAGCCAATGACCATGCCTTGCTCTATAACCCACAACACCTGCTGGGCCTGGAGGCACCGATATCCATGTTGTCGGCGGTACGTCTGGGCCGCTCAACAGGTGGTGCGGATCCGCGCCCGGTTGTCGATCTGGTCGCCCGCGCCGTCGCACCCCTGAAAGCGGGTATGAAGTTCGAGATTTCTGATCCCCATCACCACACAATGCACGGGGTCGACAGTTTTCTGGCCGACGCGACACCAGTCACGGATCAAAATCCCCTCCCCTATTACCTCGCCCTGCATCAGACACTAAAGCGGGATGTGGCGCAGGGCGAGATGATCACGGCGGACGCCGTGGATTTGCCAGAGACCTCACGCCTGGTTCAACTGCGCCAGGAACAAGATCGCTTCTTCGGGATGCCTGCCGGACGATGAGTACCAATGCCGAACAAATCACCGAACAGACAGATCAAATGCATGAGCCTTGGTCTCTGCCGTCGCTTCTATATTTTGCTGCCTACATTCTGACAATCCTTGAGGCGATCTGGCCGCTTCATGCGCTCGATAGCCTGGCCAACTGGTTGATGCTGGCGTTCATCGTTCTTGAATATCGGCGGACAGAACGCATTCCCATGATCATGTCGGCCCTGCTGCTGGCCATTGGTTTACTGGCGGCCTCAAGCCTGGATATCGCCTGGAATAATCTCTGGGAAGGCATCAGCCGGACACGGGTTTTCCTGGTGCTGTTTGGATCTGTGGCCTGGTTGGCGGTTCCGGCACGGGAAAGCCCGTCCCTGCGCATGATCCGGGAAATGGTGCTGACCCAGGGACCTGGGCGTCGGTTTGCCTATCTGGGGGTCGCCGCCCATGGATTGGGCCTCGCTTTCAATCTGGCGGGTATTTCACTGTTGTCCGGCATGATCAGCGACAAACATCCGCCACGTCTGCGCCGTAGGCTGGGACGGGCCATGGCCCAGGGGTTTGCCCTGGTGCCGTGCTGGTCGCCGGTGTTTGTTGGCGCGGTTGTGATTTTTGCGGCCTGGCCCCAGGTCAAATGGTTAGAAGTGGCACCCTACGGCATATGCCTTGCCCTTATCCTGTGGAGCCTGAGCTGGGGACTGGACAAACTGTTTAACCCGGCACCTTTGGTCACGGCAGACCGACCAGAACCAACAAAAGTTACCGGCCTTGCCTGGTTGAGAACCGGCGGCATTCTGGGCACCCTGTTTGCCCTGATCATTCTGATGGTCGAAGGCTCCGGCATCACTATACCCATTGCCTTGGGCTTGGTCGCCCCACCCCTTGCCCTGGTTTGGCGGGCATCTTTGTACAAACCATCGGAACGGATGGCCCAGAGCGCCGGGTTCGCCTATCGGGCCATTGCCGGATTAAAGAATATTCGCAGCGAAATTGTGCTGTTTACGGCGGCCAATACCATGGGCGTTGGCATCGCAGGTATATTCGATCCCGACCTGATTACCGCTTTTGTCGGCGATCTGGAATTCGGAACCTGGGGCATGCTTTTGCTATTGGCGTTCACTTACCTGACTTTTGGTGCAGTGGGCATACACCCGGTCATCACGATCATTCTGTTCAGTCAGTTTCTGACACCCGAACTGTTGGGGGTTTCACCTTCGGTCATGGTGCTGTCCCTTCTGGCCCTGTGGGGTCTGGGCACCAACATGTCTCCGACGTCTGCCACGGTGCTATATATTTCGAGGCTGACAAAGGAAAATAATCTGACTGTCGCCTGGCGCTGGAACGGGCCTTTCAGCTATTCCGCCGGGTTCGTGATTGCCTCGTTGGGGGCGACGCTGACCTGGTTCGGGCTGATGTAGCCCTGATTACATGCCAGCCGGTTTGGGGATGTCGATAATAGTGTCGGAGTTATAGCGTTTTTCACATTCATCCACCGATGTTTTGACGACAGTCCTTTTCATGCCCATATCATATTTCAGCCAACGCTCCTGATGCTCAGCAGAAATCTTCGCTTCTATCAACGAATCGGCCAGCAGCTTGTGGCGAACCATAAAGACTTCTTCGGTAATAAAGAGATGCTGATGCGCCGGCATGGGAAAGCGACCGAAATAAACCTTCGGCTCCACACCAAACAAATCACTCATGAAATCTGTTTGCTGGTCTTCCAGATGAGATCGTCTAACGCCAACAAAATATCCCTTTAACCAGGGATGCGACAACAGTTTGTTATAGAGAAGTGTATGAACACGTTCGATAACTGGTTTACCACCGACTTCTTCAAAAAATGCCATTGCGACCTTCCGCCACTTGTCGTTTCATTGTTTAACTCAGGTTCTGGCGATCTTGCGCAGATCCTTCAGCTCGTATGGATCTGTATAGATATCCGCAATTTGCGCCCCTGCCAACAGGGAACGTTCTTGCGCATTGTGGACCATAGGCGGATAGCCACACAGAAATACCCGCCAGCCCGCAAGATCAGCGTGGTCGGCAAAGGCAACATCATCTGCCCGTCCAGGGCGCAAACCGTCGGCATTTTCCTCAACATCGCCTGAGACACAAGGGATGTAGTGAAAGTTCTGATAGGCCGCTTCCATGCCGCGCAGTTCGTCGACAAGATATAGTCCATCTACAAATCGACTACCGTGATAAAGATGCACTGGACCCTGGTGACCTGATGCCAGCGCATCACGGGCAATGCCGATCAAGGGGGCAAGACCGGTGCCATTGCCCACAAGCAGCATACTTTGATCCGGTTTTTGTGGCTGGTAATAACAGTTTCCCGTTGGTCCCTGTATTTCAAGATGGTCGCCCGGTTTCAGATCATCCAGAATCCAGTTGCTCATCTGCCCCCTTGGCAGGCGTTTGATATGGAATTCCAAACGCCCGTCCTGGCTGGGTACACTGGCCAGGGAATAACTGCGCGACAGGCCATCTTCGCGGCGCAAGTTCATGAACTGGCCTGCGTGATAATAAAGCGGTGTTGCCGGTTCCAGAAACACCCGACAGATATCGCCCTTCAAGTGTTCGACGTCCTGAACCATCGCCGGGCTGAACAAATCCTGACGGTCAGCCATAACAACATGTAAATCTTTGTCTGGTTGACATACACAGGGCAAAAAATGGCCCTGTTTTACCAGGGAATCGCGCAATCCTGCTTGGGTTTCTGCGGCAACGTCGCCTTCAACCACCTGCATAACGCAGGTGACACAAACGCCCATCTTGCAGGAATAGGGTATGTCCTGGCCATTTTCCAACAGAACATCAAGCACAGTTTGCCCGTCGCCAACTGGAAATACCCGGTTATAAAAATGCAGATTGCTCATAATGGTTAGTCAGACGCCTTTGCCAGTTCGCTATCCAGTTCCGCCAGCCAGGCACGAATACGATTGGCATTCACGCCGAAATCACTTCGGCCATATTTCGACCGGCTATAGATCAACAAAGTTGATTGTTTTGCCGCCATGGACAGGAACTGCGCGTCAATAAAATCTGGAAATCCGATCAACTTGCTTTTTTGTACAAACTGCACCCCATCGCTGCGATCATCCGTCATAGTCACCCGTGGCTGACGCGTGGCGACGTTACGAAAGGCCTCGTGCAGAACTTCAACGGCAACTTCATAAACCTTGCTCATCTGATGTGGCTTGGCGTTTTGGCAATAGCCATCCGGTGCCACCAGAAATTGGTTTGGCTTAGGCGTCAGTTTAAGTGTCTTGAAATCCACTTTGTTGCTCCCCCCTTCGGCGCGTCCCTTTCAATCGGGCACACCGCTTCGGATCCAAAGACCCAGATTTTTTCGTTCGTCCAGCGTCATCTTCGTTTCATTCCCCAACGGCATGGATTTTGACAATACGGCTTGCGCCAATATCTTGGCGCTGTGGGTGCGAATGTCCGCCAGAGTATCGAACTTCATGCCGCCCGGTGCCTTTTCAAAATCTGCATGCGATGGCTTGGCAGAATGACAGGTTATACAGCGCGTCTGCACAATGGCCAGCGCATCGGTGGAGGAAATCACCTCTTCATCTTCTCCGATAGGTCCTGTGACCGGTGATGAAAACCAGATCAGCCCCAGAACCAGCAAGGTCGCAAAGGGCCACTGCCAATAGATCGCCATGCCATGACCACCAGCATTATGGGTATTAAAGAAGTCCCGAATAACGCCACCTAAAATAACAATACCGCCAAAGATTATCCAGGCTTGGTCATGGCCATAGGTCATGGGGTAATGGCTGGAAACCATCATTAGCAAAACGGGCAAGGTCAGATAGTTGTTATGGGTGGAGCGTTGCTTGGCCTGCTTGCCCCAAATCGCATCCGGGGCGTTGCCCGCCATCAGAGCCGCAACAGTTTTTTTCTGGTTGGGGATGATGATAAAAAATACGTTGGCTGCCATCATCGTACCAATGGCCGCACCGGCATGCACATAGGCCCCGCGACCACTGAACAATTGCTGGAAAACCCAGGCACTGCCCACCGTCAAAACAAAGACAGCGATAGCCAGCAAGGCAGTATTTTGCCCGATGGGAGAGCGACAAATCAGATCATAGGCAACCCACCCCGCAGCCAGCAAAGCCATGCTGATACCGATGGCCTGCCACTGTGATAGCTCCATCACATCCGGATCGATCAGGAAAGATTCTGCACCCCAGTAATAAATCACACCCAGCAACAAAAAGCCGGTTATCCAGGTGAAGTAGGCTTCATATTTGAACCAGTGCAAATCAGCGGGCATGCGGTCCGGCGCATTCATATATTTCTCAGTGAAATAGAAACCCCCACCATGCACCAGCCAGGCTTCGCCCTGGACGCCTGGGTCACCGCCTTCGCGCTTGCGTAAACTCAGGTCCAGCCAGACAAAGAAAAATGAAGAACCAATCCAGGCGATCCCGACAATCAGATGGGTCCAGCGTAACAGCAGGGAGACCCAGTCGTAGGCAACAGCTTCCATTATATTACTCGATCAGTTTTTCAAATAACTAGTGTGCCGGGCGGAACGGCTGGCTAAGACAAGCCGGCGCGTTCAGGCGAATTTTTGTTTGATCCCTGGAAATCAATACGAGCACAACGATCGTCGCCAGGTAGGGCAACATGGACATCAATTGCGATGGCACATCAAGCCCCAGTCCCTGGGCATTCAGTTGCAAAATCGTGATGCCGCCAAACATGTAGGCCCCCAGTATCAAACGCCCGGGACGCCAGGTGGCAAAGACCACAAGTGCCAGGGCAATCCAGCCCCGGCCCGAGGTCATGTTCTCCGCCCACATGGGTGTATAAACCAGGGAAAGATAAGCCCCGCCCAGCCCGGACATGGCCCCGCCGAACATGGTTGCCAGATAACGAATGCCGATGACGTTATAGCCAATGGCATGGGCGCTGTCATGGCTTTCGCCCACGGCCCGAAGAACCATGCCGCCATGGCTGTTTTTCAGAAACCAGCCAACAGCGAACACCGATGCAAAAGACAGGTAGACCAGGAAATCCTGGCCAAACAACAGCGGACCGACAATCGGGATTTCTGACAGGCCTGGCAGGTTCAACTTGGGTAGAGGCTCAATGGCAAAGCCGACAAATGCTGAACCGATCAATGCACTGAAACCTACGCCGAAAATCGTCAGCGCCAGACCCGTGGCCACCTGATTTGCCAATAAGGTCAAGGTCAACCAGCCGAAGATCGCTGCCATCAAAGCGCCTGCTGCGGCCCCGGCGATGATGCCAAGGGAGCCACTTCCCGTGGATGACGCCACGGCAAAGGCAGATACGGCCCCGACCAACATCATGCCTTCAACACCAAGGTTCAGGACACCTGATTTCTCGGTGACCAGTTCACCAATGGCGGCAAAGACCAAAGGTGTTGAGGCGGTGATCACAGTCAGGACGACCGGGACAATCCATTCAATACCGTTCATGATGCGCCTCCCTCGGCTACTTTAGGGCGCCCAAAACGGATGCGGTAGCTGGTCAAAACATCTGAAGCCAGCAGGAAAAATAACAGGATCCCCTGAAATAATCCGGTCACAGCAGCGGGCGTACCGATTTCAATTTGTGCTGTCTCGCCACCGATATAGGTCAAGGCCATGACCAGACCAGCGAACACCACGCCAACGGGATGCAAGCGCCCCAAAAAGGCCACGATGATCGCCGTAAAGCCGTAACCTGGAGATATGGAGGGGTTTAATTGTCCTATGGGCCCCGCGACTTCACTTACCCCGGCGATTCCCGCCAGGGCACCGCCCAAGCATAAACCGAACCAGATCAGTTTATTTTCGACAAAACCAACATGCTTTGCGGCCGCCGGTGCCAGTCCTACGACCTTGAGCTGGAAGCCGATAACCGTTTTTGCCATCAGGACCCAGCCGCCAATGACCACCATGACCGCAAGGATTGAGCCAAAATGTAAACGGGATTCTTCCAGGATGATGGGCATCATACCTGCATCAGGGAAGGTGCGGGATTCAGGAAAATTATATCCGCCTGGATCGCGCCAGGGACCTGTCACCAGATAACTGAGCAAGAGTGTCGCCACATAAGTCAGCATCAGACTGGTCAGAATTTCATTAACGCCATATCTGGTTTTCAACAGGGCCGGCACTGCCCCATATAAACCACCACCAACAGCCCCAAGAACAATCATGCCCGGCAACAAGAAAATAGACGAGCTGTCATGCAACCAAATCGCCAGGCCGCCGCCAAAGATGGCGCCCATGGTCAATTGTCCTTCGGCACCGATGTTCCAGACATTGGCGCGAAAGCCAATGGACAGACCAACGCCGATCAAGATCAGCGGTGTGGCTTTAACCAAAAGTTCCGTCAGGCTGTAGATGGTCGTCAACGGCAAGACAAAAAAGGTATACAGGGCGGTGACAGGGTTCTTGCCGAACAAGGCGAAGATAACAAGGCCACTGAGCAGGGTCAGGATAATGGCAATCACAGGCGACAGATAAATCATGGCCTGGGAATGTTGCTGTCTGGGTTCCAGTCTGACCATGTTACGCCTCCGCCTGTTGAATTTCAGGGGTTACTGTTTGATCGTGCAAACCACCCATAAGAATACCAATTTCTTCCACGGTCACATCACCAATGGGTCGCACGTCAGACAAGTGGCCTTCAGCCATCACGCAGATATGATCGCAGACGGCAAAAATTTCGTCCAGATCCTGAGAGATCACCAGCACCGCTGCACCGCGCGCCGAGAGGTCAATCAGTTGCTGATGGATGGCCGCAGCAGCGCCGGCATCCACACCCCATGTCGGCTGGTTGATGGCCATCACACCTGGTTCCTGGCGCACTTCCCGACCGACGATGAATTTCTGCAAATTGCCACCCGACAGACTACCGGCTTCGGCAGCATGTCCCGTCGTTCGAACATCAAAGGATTGGATAATATCGGTGGCAAAAGCTTCGGTCGGATCGGATTGGATCAAACCATTTTTGACAAGGTTCATGCGACGAAAGGCCGTGAGGAAGGCATTATCAGCCAGTGACATGCCCGGAACCGCGCCATGGCCATTGCGTTCTTCTGGCACAAACACAGCCCCCAGTCGTCGGCGTTTGCCGGGGCCATGGGATGCAACGCCTTGGCCATCGATGCGCACACAATCATCAAAGTCCGCAATAATGGTCTCCCCTGCCAGGGCCGCCATCAGTTCCACCTGACCACTGCCAGCGATACCCGCCACACCCAGGATTTCACCGCCTTTGACGGCAAAGGATACTTTGTCCAGATCAACGCCAAAAGGATTGTCGGACGCCAACGACAGGTTTGAAACCTCAAGTCGGGTCGGTGCATCTGTCAGGTCTGGCTTGTTACGTTCAGGCGGGGTCAGTTTGTCGCCGATCATCAGTTCGGCCATGCTGCGCGGCGTTTCGACTTTTGGATTACATTCCCCCACCACTCTGCCACCCCGAAGAATGGTGGCATGTTCACATAATTCCTGTACTTCATGCAGTTTGTGACTGATATAGAGAATAGCGCAGCCTTCGGACGACAGCTTGTTCAGGGTTTCGAACAAACGGGCGACTTCCTGCGGAGTCAACACGGATGTGGGTTCATCCAGGATCAACAGCTTGGGGTTGGCCAGCAGGCAGCGAACAATTTCGATGCGCTGGCGCTCGCCTACGGACATAGTGTGCACGTGGCGGTCCGGGTCCAGTGGCAGACCATACCCTGTGGAAACATCAATGATACGCTGACGCAAAACCTTACGGTCTTTTTCGTCCGTCACAGCCAAGCCAATATTTTCCTGTACGGTCATGGCTTCGAACAGGGAAAAATGCTGGAACACCATGCCGATGCCCCGTTGGCGGGCCGCGGCTGGCCCGGCCACAGTCATGGCCTCACCATCCCAAAGCACCTCACCGGCATCAGCTTTCAGGACGCCATAGATGATTTTAACAAGGGTGCTTTTCCCTGCCCCGTTTTCCCCCAGCAAGGCATGGATTTCGCCATGACCAATATCAAAACCGACATCGTCATTTGCCAGTGTGCCGGGAAACGCCTTGGTAATTCCTTTCAGCGAAAGCAGAGGCTTTTCGACCCGCTTCGACTGCGTGTTTTCTTCTGACTGCAATTCAGCCCCCTGTTGATGCCACCCTGATGTCTTTTTGGCTTTTCGCCATTTGATCGACTATTTGTAATACCTGTGCTGCCACCGAAGCCGCTATAACCGCAGGCTCCTTACCGGTAATACCACCAATACCGATGGGACAGGTTAACTTTGATAGCATGTCTTTGCCCATGCCCTGACCTTCCATGCGTTGAAAAAAGCGGGCCTTTTTGGTTTGACTGCCGATCAGTCCTACAAAGACAAGATCATTGCGCTCAAGTGCTGCCTGACAAAGATCATAATCAAGATCATGGCTGTGCGACATGACAAAAACCAGTGCACCTGCGCTGACATTGGCCATTTCCGATACTGGATCATCGACCAGGCGGGTCTCCACGAACATCTCGTGACGTACCAATAATTCCGCCCGGCTATCAACGCAAACCGTGCGCAGGGGCAGCGAAGTCAGGGCTCTGGCGATAGCGCCGCCAACATGACCAGCACCGAAAATAACCACTTCCGGCAACAAGGCCCGGGTAGCAGCTTCGGTCTTTTCAAGCCCATCGAACACGGCAAGGCCCATACGCTGCAATGTCAGATCAACGGCACCACCACAGCATTGCCCAATATCCGGCCCCAAAATCCAGTTTTCGGTAATCGTTTCACCGATAGCAAGGCCGTCGTCTTTTTGTAGTTCCCGCGCGCGCTGCATACAGCGATGTTCCAGAGCACCACCGCCGACGGTGCCGGCAAAATCACTTTCGAAAACAATCATCGTGGCCCCTGCTTCGCGCGGGGCTGATCCGGAAATGCTCAACACCCGAACAAGGATGCAGGCTTCCCCACTATCAAAGGCTGCTTTGGCAGGATGCCACCAGTTCATTGCGCGCCTCGTACAGTTTTTTTGGCCACGGAACTTTTTGCCCGGTCTACGGCATCCAGCACACATTCAGGTGTGGCCGGGGCATCCAGGGCCACGATATGGCCAGGGGCACCAACACTGCCAACGGCTTCGGCAATGGCATGATGCACAGAAATGGCCAGCATCAAGGGTGGTTCGCCCACTGCTTTGGAACGATGGATGGTTTCCTCGCGATTGCGGCCCTTCGGCCAGAGCTTGAGATTAAATTCTTCAGGTCGGTCGGCGCAGGCCGGGATTTTGTATGTAGACGGCGCGTGCGTTAACAATCGACCGTCATCGGCATAAACCAGTTCTTCACTCGTTAACCAGCCCATACCCTGAATGAAACCACCTTCCACCTGGCCTTCATCGATCGCCGGATTCAGGGAAGACCCCACATCATGCAGAATGTCCACACGTGTTGTACGGGTCTCGCCGGTCAGGGTATCAATTTTGACTTCCGAGACGGCCACCCCATAAGCAAAATACAGGAAAGGCCGGCCTGAGAATGTCTCGCGGTCATAATGGATTTTGGGTGTCTTATAGAAACCTGTGGCCGATAACTGCACCCGGTTGAGATAAGCCTGGTTCACTATTTCGGCGAAGGTAAAAGTCTTGTCCCCGACCTGGACCTTGTTGGCCGCAAAGACAACTTCATTGGCTGTGACACCGTAATGAGCACAGGCGAACCCGGTCAATCGATCCTTCAGGGTGCGGGCGGCGGCCTGGGCTGCCATACCGTTCATATCGCTACCGCTGGACGCTGCCGTGGCTGAGGTATTTGGCACCTTGCTCGTATTGGTCGCCGATATTTTAATGTTGTCGATATCGATGCTGAATTCCTGGGCCACCACCTGTGCCACTTTCAGGAACAGGCCCTGCCCCATCTCCGTGCCGCCATGGTTCAGATAAACAGACCCATCCGTATAGAGATGGATCAAGGCACCGGCCTGGTTCAGGAATGTTGTGGTAAAGGAAATGCCAAATTTTACGGGCGTCATGGCAATGCCACGTTTCAGGATCCGACTGTTGGCATTGTAATCAGCGATCTCTTTTTGGCGGGCGACATAATCAGAAGACTGCTCCAGCATGGCTATCATTTCAGGCAGTTCATTATCTTCGACGGTCATCTGATAGGGCGTCACATTGCGCCCTTCATCGCCATAAAGATTGATCTTGCGCACGTCCAGAGCGTCTTTTTGCAAGGTCCGGGCAATGTCATCAATGATGCGTTCGATCACCACCATACCTTGCGGTCCACCAAAGCCACGGAAGGCACAGTTGGACACCGTGTTGGTGCGGTTGCGATGGGAGGTCACTTTCAGGTCGCCGAGAAAATAGCCGTTATCGATATGGAACATGGCCCGGTCGGCGATGGCCCCGGAAAGATCTGCCGAAAAACCACAGCGCGCGGCCAGCATCACATCAAGCCCCACAATGCGACCGTCATCGTCATAGCCCACATCGTAATCTGCAATAAAATCGTGGCGCTTGCCGGTCATGATCATATCGTCATCCCGGTCGAGGCAGAACTTGGCCGGGCGTCCGGTTTTGACAGCGGTCACTGCAGCCAGGGCTGCCCATTGCGCGCCTTGTGTTTCTTTGCCCCCAAAGCCACCGCCCATGCGCCGGACTTCAACGGTCACGGCATTGTTGGGCCGACCCAATACATGGGCAACATTGTGCTGGACTTCCGACGGATGCTGGGTCGAACAGTGCACAAGCACGTCACCATCTTCTTGCGGCAGAGCCAGAGAAATATGCCCTTCGAGATAAAAGTGTTCCTGCCCGCCAAGACGCACTTTGCCTTGTCGGCGATGGGGTGCACTTTCCAGCTTTCCGGCCGGATCACCACATGTCAGCACCTCGGTCGGCAACACAGTCTCACCTGCCGCCAGGGCTGCATCTACTGTCACCAACGGTTCCAGGTCTTCATATTCAACGACGGCCTTTTTGGCGGCGGCCCTTGCCAGATCTATCGTATCGGCGGCCACGGCAAATAAAGGCTGGCCATGGAAGTGAACCTTGCCTGTCGCCAATACGGGTTCGTCTTTGGTGCCCGTGGGACTGATATCATTCACCCCAGGCAAATCTTCTGCGATCAGCACTAACGCCACGCCTGGTGCGGTACGGACCTGACTGACATCGAGCTTGAGGATTTTCGCGTGAGCACGTTCAGACATCCCTGCAATCATGTGCAGGCAATTTTGTGGCAGTGGAATGTCGTCAATATAGACGGCTTCGCCAGCGACATGCTTGGCCGCACTGTCATGAATGCGGCTGGTGCCGACAGCGCCGCGAATGTTGGCAGGTTTTGGATCGGCGGCCACAACATCATCCATTGACGGCGACCCCCACCAAGCGTGACTCCAGGGTCTCGTCTGTGGTTTCCAGCCAGAATTTTGTCAGCAGGTTTTTCGAGACCTTCATGCGGTAATCAGCACTCGCACGCATATCGGTCAGGGGTGCATAATCGGTCGCCATGTGTTCCGCAGCGGCCTGCATCGTTTCTTCTGTCCAGGGCTGGCCCAGCAAGGCGGCCTCGGTCGCGGTGGCGCGTTTGGGTGTTGCTGCCATGCCGCCAAAACAAATGCGGGCGCTGGCGACATTTCCACTGTCATCCAGAGTCACGGCAAAAGCCCCAAGCGCTGCCGTAATATCCTGATCAAAGCGTTTGCTGATTTTGTAACTTCTGAACATCACGTCAGGGGCAGCCAACGGCACATCAATGCGTTCGACAAACTCGCCGGGCTGGCGGTCCTGCTTGCCGTAATCCACAAAGAAGTCTTCCAGCGCCATCTCGCGGACATCCGGGCCACAGCGCAATACCAACCTTGCGCCCAGCGCAATCAGAACCGGCGGCGAATCACCAATGGGTGAGCCATTAGCCACATTACCGCCGATGGTGCCCGCATTCCTGATCTGGGTTGAGCCGATGCGGCGCATGACCTCGCCAAATTCAGGGAAATGTTCGCAGATCGTTTCAAGCGCCCGCTCGTAGGTCACACCGGCCCCGATTTGTAATACACCATCGACCACTTCCAGCGTATCAAGTTCTGCAACATCGCCAATATAGATCACTGTTTGCAAGCGCCGATGTTGTTTGGTGACCCAGAGGCCAATGTCGGTTCCGCCCGCCAGAATATTGGCTTCAGTGTGATGTTTATAAATCGCGGCCAGGGCTTCGAGGCTGCGCGGCGCAAAATATTTCCGGCCCCGCCATTCCAGCGACACACCATCGCCCTCTTGCAAGCCTTTCAAATGTGCGATCACCTCGGCCACAGGCATATCGCCCTCGGCGGGCGCGTCATAATCGGTCATGGCGCGGGCGGCAGCGACAATGGGACCATAGCCAGTGCAACGACACAGGTTCCCGGCCAAAGCATTATCGATCTCAAGACGATCCTGCGCCCCGCCCTGCTGGTAAAGCGCATGCAGGGACATGACAAATCCGGGGGTGCAGAACCCGCATTGGGAGCCATGATTGTCGACCATGGATTGTTGAACCGGGTGCAGGGCGCCGTCCGACGCCTTCAGGTCTTCTACGGTAAGTAATTGTTTGCCTTCCAGCGTGGGTACAAACTGAATGCAGGCATTGACGGCACGATATGTCAGCGCGTCGCCCTGAACTTCAGCCAGAACAACGGTGCAGGCGCCACAATCGCCTTCGGCACAACCTTCCTTGGAACCCACCCGGCCTTCGACTTCACGCAAATACCGCAGCACTGTCATGGTTGGATCGATGTCGGTTAGTTCGCGTGGCTCGTCACCCAGCAAAAAATTTACGCTTGATCGCATTACGTATCAGACCTCACGTCAGCTTCCCCTGTAGGTACTGTAGCCATAAGGCGACAACAATAAAGGCACATGATAGTGCGCGTCCCCGTCGGATATGCCGAAGCGGATCGGGATTTCATCCAGAAAGGCGGGGTCCGTCAAAGGTGCACCAGAGGCTTTAAGGTAATTTCCGGCCAAAAAAACCAGCTCATACGTCCCGGTTTGAAAGTCTGCTTCAGCCAATATGGGGCCGTCCACGCGGCCGTCATCATTGGTCACAACGGTGTTCAGCTTTTCACGTTTGTCACCGGTTAGTCGAAAAAGCTCTATCCCGACACCTTCAGCAGGGCAGCCCCGTGCCGTATCCAAAACATGTGTCGTCAAAAATCCCATTCAGGCCCCACCCTTAATATTCCACCCATCGCAGAAGTATGGCATGCCATATTTTGAATTGCATGCAAAAAATAGAAATATTGTATTCATAATAATTATTCAGATCACTAAATATTACCTAATTTCGTGTCACACAAAAAAACCAATGGTTGAAACCCTTAATTTTGAGCTTGTATATCTATATTTTTGGATACATATTGTAATTTGTTTTGGATACAATATTTTCTGTTCCTGTAACCGAAAAACAATCAAATCGAATTTTGATCATGAAATCAAATGTAAATAACATGTCAACTTTGCCGACATCTGCGCCTCCTGCTGCCAAGGGGAATGTGCAGGCGTGGATTTATGATCAGATTTTTGCCGCGATTCTGGAACAACGCCTGGCACCGGATACAAAACTGGCCGAAGACACTCTGGGTGAAATCTTTGGCGTAAGCCGCACAGTCATCCGGACCGTATTACAGCGGCTGTCGCACGATCATGTCGTTGAAATCCGACCCAATCGTGGGGCCGTGGTCGCCTCCTTATCCATAGAAGAAGTTCGTGACGTTTTTGAGGCTCGCCGGGTTATTGAAAACGGTGCCATCGAACTGGCCTGCCAGCGGCGCGAAAAGAACGATATCTCTGTCCTAAAAAGCCTGGTGGAAAAAGAACAGGCAGCCTTTGAGGGCAATGACAAGGGTGCCTGGATCAGGCTGTCGGGTGAATTTCATCTGGCCTTGGCAAACATTGCCGGGAACGAAACCCTGGGCGACACCTTGCGCAGTCTTGTAAGCCGCACGTCGTTGGCCATTTCACAATATGAAACGCCTGGGCAATCGGCTTGTTCACAAAAAGAACATTTCGCCATCATCGACGCCATCGACGCAGGCGACGTGAAAGCAGCCCAACACGAGATGACGCAGCATCTGGCAGAATGTGAAGCAAAGCTTGATCTGGATGAACAGGAGAACGGCACCGATTTGCGCGCCATTTTCTCTAATGTCCGCGTCAATAATGAAAAATCAGGAAACTTGATATGACAGAACCTTATGCCAGAGACATGCTTGGCTACGGTTCCAAGCCGCCAAAGGCAAACTGGCCTGGTGGTGCCCGTGTCGCGGTGCAGTTTGTCATGAACTACGAAGAAGGTGGTGAAAACTCTATCCTGCACGGCGATGCCGCATCGGAATCCTTTCTCAGTGACATGATCGGCACCCCACCCCTGGAAGGCCAGCGCCATATGAGCATGGAAAGCTTGTATGAATATGGCAGTCGGGTTGGTGTCTGGCGCTTGCTTGATTTGTTCAAACGCAAGGACATCCCGATCACGGTTTTTGCTGTTGCCATGGCCATGGAGCGAAATCCCGCAGCCATTGAAGCGGCCCTTGAAGACGGGCATGAATTGTGCAGCCACGGCTATCGCTGGATTAATTACCAGGATTTCCCTGAAGACCTTGAACGCGAACATATGCTTAAAGCCATCGACATCCACAAACGCCTGACGGGTGAGCGCCCCCTTGGCTGGTACACCGGGCGCACCAGTCCCAACACACGAAGGCTGGTCGCACAAGAAGGTGGCTTTTTGTATGACGCGGACGATTACAGCGATGACCTGCCCTTCTGGTCCAAATTCGACGATAAAGGCCACCTGGTCATTCCCTATACGCTGGAATGCAACGATATGCGCTTTGCTGCGCCGCAAGGCTTTAATGCCGGGGACCAGTTCTTCAATTATTTGCGCGATGCCTTTGATGTTTTGTATCGCGAAGGTGCCGATACTCCCCGCATGATGTCCATCGGCCTGCATTGTCGCATCATAGGTCGGCCAGGCCGGATCGCTTCGCTGGAACGCTTTATCGATCATGCCCAGGCCCACAGTGATGTCTGGTTCTGCCGTCGGGTCGACATTGCCCGGCACTGGCGCGAGCACCACCCGTATCAGGCAGCCGAATAAACATGTCACACAAATATTCAAAATCGATTCCCGCCGATCTGTCACGCGATGAATTTGTTGAAGTCTTTGGCCCGGTGTACGAACATTCTCCGTGGATTGCCCAAGAGGCTTGGGACGGTGGTCTGAATGAGGCACACAACGAGGCCGAAGCTTTGCACAAGACACTGGCCGCAATCGTCGATGCTTCAGGTGAGGCGGCGCAGTTGGCGCTGTTGCGGGCCCACCCGGACTTGGCCGGGAAACTGGCCGTGCAAGGCGATCTTACCGTCCAGTCCAGCAGCGAACAGGCCGGTGCCGGTCTGGACCTATGCACAGCGGAAGAATTTGCAGAATTTCAGGACCTGAATGATCGATATAAATCAGGCTTTGGCTTCCCATATATCCTGGCGGTCAGCGGCCGGGGCCGGGTCGAAATTCTGGATGACTTCCGCAGCCGTATCAACAATAGCCCCGATGTCGAATTTGCCGAGGCCCTGAAACAGGTGCATCGCATTGCCCTGATCCGGCTCAACCAGATAGACTAATTCACCTGACCAGAAAGGTTTCGCCGACATGGCAGACGATCAAACAGAACTTCCCGACTTTGCTAAAGGCGCCATCAATCTTGCGTCCCCTCGCCTGGGGTCTGAGGCTGTCTTTGCCACCGACGATTTCTTTGCACCAAAAGAACGCATGTTGCAGGACCATGACGCTGTCTGGAAAGCCGATGTCTATGACGACAACGGCAAATGGATGGACGGCTGGGAAAGCCGTCGCCGTCGCGACGGTGGCCGCGATTATTGCATCGTCAAACTGGGTGTCGCCGGACTGATCCGCGGCGTTGATATTGATACGTCATATTTCACTGGCAATTTCCCGCCAGCGGCCTCCATCGAAGCCCTGTATTCTGACCAGGACCCCGGCGACGATGCCCAGTGGACGGAAATCGTGCCGCCGACAACACTGGGTTCAAGCGCCCATCACTTTGTCGCTGTTGAGGCAGACCAGCCCTACAACTATTTGCGACTGCACATGTACCCGGACGGCGGTATCGCGAGACTGCGGGTATATGGCGAGCCGATTGTCGACTGGTCGTCAGCTTCGGGCGATACCGTGGAACTATCTGCCATTACCAGTGGCGGGCGCGTTGTCGGATATAACAACAGCCACTATGGCGATCCCTGGGTCATACTGACGGAAGGTCGGGGGGCCGATATGGGTGACGGCTGGGAAACCCGTCGCCGACGTGAACCCGGCAATGACTGGATCATTGTGCAATTGGGCTGCCCTGGCATTGTTGAAAAAATCGAAGTTGATACGGCACATTTCAAAGGCAACTATCCGGATATGTGTTCTGTGCAAGCAGCCCTGATGGATGGCGGTACGGATGCCTCAACAACCACTCAAGCCATGTTCTGGCCAGAGCTGCTGGCACCGCAAAAACTTCAGATGGACAACATCCATACCTGGAGTGGCAGTGACATAGCGGCCTTGGGCCCTGTCAGTCACGTCAAGCTGAACAGCATCCCCGATGGCGGCATCAGCCGCTTTCGTATTTTTGGCAAACCGGCATAAGTTGAACCATGGTATTGTCCCTGAATATCCAGCCCCTGACAAAAGACGCCTTTGCGCCCTTTGGTGATGTGATCGAGGTCGATGGGGCAGAGATCATGAACATCAATCAGGGCACAACCCAGCGCTTTCATAACCTGGCCGATGTGCAAACGCTGGACGGCGGGCATACCCTGATCAATGTCTTTCGTGGTCAGCCCCGCTTGCAGCCCATTGGCATCTGTTTGATGGAACATCATCCCCTTGGATCGCAGGCATTTGTGCCGCTGCAACTGGCACCGTATCTTGTTGTTGTCGCCAAGCCAGGTGATGCGCCATTAGCACAAGACCTTGTCGCTTTCCAGGCCGAGGCTGATCAGGGTGTGAACTATCATGCCGGGGTCTGGCATCACCCGTTGCTGGTTTTGCAGGAAAATCACGATTTTCTGGTTGTCGATCGCGGCGGTCCCGGCGACAATCTGGTGGAGCACTGGTTCCATGAGGATCAGTCCCCCACTGCCACGCTGCTATAGTTGCCACACATTAATAATCGACAGGACCTCTATCATGACCAGCCGCCTAGCCGCTCTTACACGCGATGATTTGAACGATCCGCAAAAAGAAGTTTACGACGATATCACTGGCGGTATTCGTGGCAGCATCCAAGGGCCGTTCAATGCCTGGCTACGCAGCCCGGCCCTTGCCAATTCAGCCCAAAAACTGGGCGAGTTCTGTCGCTATCATACCACCCTTGGGCCGCGCCTCAGTGAAATCGCCATTTTGATCACCGCCCGAAAATACAGGGCCCAGGTCGAATGGTATCTGCATTCAAAAATTGCCATGGAAGCGGGCCATAGCCAAGCGACCATAGATGCCATGTTGGCAGGTGGGCGTCCAGATTTTGCAGCAGCACCTGACGCAGATGTGGAAAAAGAAAACATGGTGCACGACTACGCCACTGAACTGGTGGCCGACGGCCGTGTCAGTGACGACATGCACGCAAGAGCCCTGGCAATTTTTGGCGAACAGGGTGTGGTCGAACTGGTCGGCGTGATCGGTTATTACCACCTGGTATCCCTGACCCTGAACGCCTTCAACGTCCCCCTGCCTGAGGGCGTGGAACCACCTTTCGCTGAATAGAGATTCGGCATGAATGACACCAGCTACCTCACCGGTTTGTTGGGTCGAGACCTGAGCGGCTCCCTGTCACCTGCTTTGCATAATGAGGGTTTTCGGGCGCTTGGTGTGCCCGGCTTTTATCAGCCCATCGATTTTAGTGAACGAAGCTTGCAGGACACTGATCTGGCTGAGGTGCTGGCGTCACTGGTTCGTCTTGGTTTCGCTGGATGCAATGTAACACATCCATTCAAGACGGCGATCATGCCCTTGCTGGACAATGTCTCAGATGATGCCGCCCAACTGGGGGCCGTCAATACTGTTGTCATTCGCGATGGCAAAACCACTGGGCACAACACAGACTGGCTGGGTTTTGCCGCCCAGCTGGACGCCCTGGAAACCAAAAGCGCCATCCCACATCAGGGAGCCGCGTTGGTCCTGGGTGCAGGTGGTGCCGGACGCGCCGTCATATATGGATTGCAGCAAAAGACAACGTCATCTATTTTGATCCATGATCCGGACATGGCACAGGCGCAGGCGACTGTGGCTCATTTCGACGATCCAAGGATAAATCTTGTCATCGATCTTGAGTCTGCGACGGATCAAGCCATGTTATTGGTCAATGCCAGCACCGTAGGTATGCATGGCAAGGGCGGTCTGCCATTGGCGCCACACTTGATCCGCCCGCGTCATCAGATTGCAGAGGTTGTTTATTTTCCGCTTGAAACACCACTTGTAAAATATGTTCGCAGTCTCGGCAGCCAATTTGTTACCGGGGACATCATGTGTCTTCATCAGGCCATGGCTGCATTTGATTTGATGTCAGGCTTGAAAGCCAACAGAAAGAAAATGACGGAGTTTTTCTCCAATCTTGTTGCTTAGAACTACGACTCAAAGAATAACCAATTTTCAATTGCCGTTGCATTCATCGACAACTCGCAGATGTAAAAATCGATCGTAATTTGTCATTTGGACCAAGTCACATGGACCCTTTTCGCGCACTTGTTGAAGTCTCCAGTATGGGTATCCTTATCCACAGGGACTTCAAACCATTGTATGGCAATCAAGCGACAGCAGATGCTTTTGGCTATGCATCGGTGACCGATTTAATGGCTATCGATTCCGTGCGTGATTTAATACAGGACCACGAATTAATTCGCATGAAAGGCTTCCATGATGCCAGACTGCGCGGAGAACCTGTGCCCGAAGAGTATGTCCTGCAGGGCAAACGGCCGGATAATCGCGAACTTTGGATGAAAAATCGCCCCGTCGTGGTTGAGTGGGAGGGTGAACTTGCCGTTTGCATTTCCATGATCGAGGTCACAGAAAGCGTCATCGCAGAAAGAGCGTTGGCAGATAATGAAAAACGCTTTCGGGATTTTTCTGCTGCAGCGGCTGACTGGTTCTGGGAGATGGATGAAGACCTGAAATTTTCATATTTTTCCGAACGACAAAGTGAAGTTACCGGATTTTCTTCAGATCAATATATTGGCAAGAGCCGCAGGGATGTCAGCAAGGAGTTATCTGATACGGAAGGTTGGCAGGCACACCTTGCCGATCTTGATGCCCGCCGACCGTTTCGAAATCTGCGCTATTCCATCGGCCTGAAAGACGGCGGCCACTTGCCGATCAGTGTCGATGGACGCCCGGTTTTTGATGACCAGGGCAATTTTTGCGGTTACAGGGGAACCGGGCGTGATGACCGGGAACGTACAGAAACCGAAAATGAACTCCGCATTGCCAAAGAAGCCGCCGAAGAAGCCAATAAGGTCAAATCTGAATTTCTGGCGAATATGAGCCATGAACTGAGAACCCCGTTAAACGCGATTATCGGATTTTCCAGCATTATGGAACGCGCCATGTTTGGGCCGCTGGGGCATGAAAAATATGGCGGATATGCGTCCGATATCCGTTCTTCAAGCATCCATTTGCTGCAAATCATCAACGACATTCTGGATACAGCGCGCATAGAAGCCGGTGAGACGCCTGTGGTGCCTGAAGCAGTTGATTTGAAGGACAGCCTCGCGGCGGCGCTCTCTCTACTTGATGAGGCGATTACCAGTTCGACAATTCATATCGAAACGAGGGTTCCTGACAACCTGCCGCTTGCCTGGGCCGATGGTCGTCACGTTGCCCAGATTTTTCTGAATATTCTCAGTAATGCAGTAAAGTTTACCGATGCGGGGGGTGCCATCAGGGTTCGCATGCTCTCTCATGGTCGTTCGGAAGTCAGAGTGGAATTTGAAGACACGGGACGCGGGATTCCGACGGAAGACCTGGACAAGGTTTTGCAACCCTTCGGTCAAACCGGCGACCACCTGACGCGGGAACAGCAGGGAACCGGATTGGGTCTGCCCCTGACAATTTCCCTGATTGAACTGAACGAGGGAAAGTTTGACATCGCCAGTCACGAAACAATTGGCACAACCGTCACCCTGACTTTGCCGACATCCCGATTGCCCCTGTTTGAACCGGATTAGCCCTGGTTATTTTATCGCGTCAGCCAGATAATCAATCGCAGCCTGCGCGCCGCCTTTGCCGTGCGGTACGCCAAGTGCTTGAAAGCCCATTTCCAGAACACTGAGCGTACCCAGTAGCATGGGCGCATTGGCATAACCCATATGGGCAATGCGGATGGCGTTATGCCCCATGTCGCCTATACCACTGCCCACGACAACACCACATTGCTCGCTACACCACTTAAGCAATTCTGCCGGATCAATTCCATCGCCAAGAAGCACCGGTGATACGGACGCTGCCCGCTCGGATGGCTCCTGAATATTCAGCTCCATGGCCCCTTCACGACCCCAGACAGCGACGGCAGCATGAACGGCACCCGCCAGCAAGCGGTGGCGTTCCCAGGCATTTTCCAAGCCTTCTTCAAACAACATATCCATGGATTTGCACAGGGCAAACAACAGATGTTCAGGCGGCGTGCCACAATACTTTTCATAATGAACAGAACCTTCCCGCGCTGTCCAATCCCAATAGTGGGTACGCAAGCCCGCCGTTTTGTGGGCTTCGACCGCCTTGGGTCCGGCAGCAACCAGGCCAAGTCCGGGTGGTGACATCAGGCCTTTTTGCGACCCTACAATGGCCACGTCGATGCCCCAGGCATCCATTTCAAATTGCATGCAGCCGATTGATGCCATGCCATCAACCATAAACAAAGCCGGATGACCGGCTGCATCGATGGCGTTTCGGATGGCAGGGATATCATTGACAATGCCGCTGGCAGTGTCGATCTGCACGACCATTATGGCCTTGATCTCGCCTGCGATATCTTCCCGCAGGCGCGCCTCAACCGCTGCCGGATCAACCGCGCGCCGAGGGGTCGACTTCAAAATCTCAAACTCACACCCCTGTACACCAGCCATCTCGCCCCAACCAACCGCGAAACGACCACTTTCCAGGACAAGCACCTTGTCGTGCTTGCTGAGCACATTGGAAATTGCGGCTTCCCAGGCACCATGGCCATTTGCAGCATAGATATAAGTGCGCCCCGTGGTGCGAAAAACCGTGCGCAGATCGTTCAGCAGGCGTTCTGTCACGCCCAGCAAATCGCCGGAATATATTTCGATAGCCGGACGGTGCATCGCGTTTAACACTTCATCCGGAATATTTGTTGGTCCCGGAATGCTTAAAAACTCACGACCCTGACGCAATGTCATTGGCTGTAATCCTTGTTAAAAAGTGTGTTGGAAACGATAAAATGAGGCTCACGACTGGTTCGAACCTTACTACCCGGTTGCCATTCAGGACGCAAGACAGACTTAAAGCTGGATCGTGCCGTTGAGGATGGCTTTGAGATATGCGCCATAGCTGCTGTTCTTCAGCTTTTCCGCCTGGGCTGCCAGAGCGGCCTTGTCGATAAAGCCTTTCAGATAAGCAATTTCTTCAAGACAGGCGATTTTCAGGCCCTGACGTTTTTCAACGGTTGCAACAAAATTCCCGGCCTCGATCAAGGCATCAGGCGAGCCAGTATCCAGCCATGCGAAGCCGCGACCAAAGACTTCCATATCCAGTTTGCCTTCACGCAGATAAACATTGTTCAGGTCCGTAATTTCCAGTTCACCCCGCGCGGAGGGCTTCAGGTTACGGGCAATTTCCGGTGCCCGGCCATCGTAAAAATAGAGACCGGTAATAGCGAAGTTGGACGGTGGATCTGTTGGTTTTTCCACAATACCTGCAATCCGGCCCTCGCCATCCAGCACGGCCACACCATAGCGCTCAGGGTCTGAAACGGGATAACCGAATACTTTAGCGCCAGAAATACGGGAAGCGCTTTGCATCAGTATCTCACTTAAGCCCCGACCAAAAAACAGATTATCTCCCAGGACCAGGCAGCTGGGCTCACCCTCGAGGAAGTCTTCGGCTATGATCAGGGCCTGGGCAAGACCTTCCGGATTAGGTTGGGCCTCATAAACCAGCTTGAGACCCCATTGCGAGCCATCCCCCAACAGTCCCTGAAAGGCAGCCTGGTCATGAGGCGTGGTGATGATCAAAATCTCGCGCAGCCCCGCCAGCATCAGCACGGACAGGGGATAATAAATCATCGGTTTGTCGTAGACCGGTAACAATTGTTTGCTGACGGCTTTGGTGATCGGGTGCAAACGCGTACCGGAACCGCCTGCCAGAATGATGCCCTTCATGCTGTGTCCTCTTCACCCGTTTTTCCAAGTCGTTGGCCCTGATAGCGTCCGTCAAGGATCGGCTGCCACCAGCTTTCATTGTCCAGATACCAGCGCACGGTCTTGGCCAGCCCGCTTTCGAAACTTTCCTGTGGCCGCCAGCCCAGGTCCTTGTGCGCCCGTGTGCTATCGATGGCGTAGCGAAAATCGTGACCTGGTCGGTCCGTTACAAACTGACGCAAATCGCGGTGCGGTTGCTGTTTCGAATCAGGCAGATATTCATCAAGCAAATCGCAAATGCCGTCGACAACATCAATATTTGTTCGCTCGCTATCGCCGCCGACCAGATAGACCTCGCCTGGCTGGCCTTTTTCCAGCATGGCCATCAGGGCCTGAACATGATCATCAACATGCATCCAGTCCCGCACATTGCTGCCATCGCCATAAACGGGCAAAGGCTCTCCGGCCAAACCCTTGAGGATCATCAGCGGGATCAGCTTTTCCGGAAACTGGTATGGCCCATAGTTATTTGAACAGTTCGATACGATCACCGGCAAGCCATGGGTCTGACACCAGGCCCGTGCCAAATGATCGGCAGATGCCTTGCTGGCGGCGTAAGGGGAATTTGGACGATGGGGGGACTGGTTGGTGAAATAGCCCTCATCCCCCAATGCGCCATATACCTCATCAGTTGAAATATGAAGAAAGCGAAAGGCTTCTTGTTTTGCTTCAGATCGGCTGCGCCAAAAGGCTGTGGCAACTTCCAACATGTTCCAGGTGCCGACAACATTGGTTTCAATGAAGGGACCCGCACCATCGATAGATCGATCAACGTGACTTTCCGCCGCCAAATGCATCACAAAGTCAGGTTGATAATCTGCGAACAAGTCTTGCATAGCCCCGGCATCACAAATATCAGCCTGGGCAAAACGGTACGTCGGTGCATTTTCGATGTCAGCCAGTGACGCCGGGTTCGCTGCATAAGTCAACTTATCGACGTTAAGCACATCGTCGCCGCGCCCAATAAGGTGTCGCACAACAGCAGAACCGATAAACCCGCTGCCGCCAGTGACCAGGTATTTATTGTTTGATTGTTCAGGCATGATGAATGTGGTGGATTTCCAGGTTCTCGGATTGTCAGGCTATCGCAGGTCAGTGGGGCGGTGTCAAATGGGTTAATATGTTCTATGTTGACTCAACCTCGTGCACAAAACCAGAGCCAGATGCCTGATCCCGACCTGTCATCCATTACCCGCCTGATTGTCAGCTATAACAGCGGGCAGGTTATCGCCGATTGCCTGGACGCAATACCGGATCAGCCAACCGTTGTTATTGATAATGACAGCAAGGACAACTCTGCCCAGATATGTCGCCAGCGCAGCAATACCAAAGTTATCGAAACGGGCACAAATGCTGGTTTTGGGGCTGGCGTAAATCGCGGGTTTGCGGAAATAGACACAGCGTGGACCCTGGTGATCAATCCAGATGCCATTCTTGACGCATCGAACTTGCAGAGATTGCTGGATTGCGCACAGAAATATCCAGGTGCCGGCATGATCGCACCCGCCATTGTTGATAACGACGGTGTACCCGATCATTCGCATGACAAGGCCCTGCATCGCCGCCTGGGCATGACAAGAAAGAGACTGGACCCCTTGCCGGAAGGCGCCGTTTGCGCAGAGTTTCTCAGTGGAGCTGCCTTTATGGTCCGGACTGACGTGGCAAAAAAGATCGGCGGGTTCGACGAAGCCTTTTTTCTGTTTTATGAAGACGATGACTTTTGCTGGCGCATAGCAGACGCGGGTTATTCATTAATCCTGGAACCGGGGGCAAGCGCCATGCATTTGGGCGGGACATCAACGCCCCCCAGTGCCCGCATCGCCTATCGCCGCGACTACCACATGGGACGGTCACTCACGCTGTATCGGCAAAAACATCTGGGCCCAACCCGTGCTGTTCTGATGGCCCTGTCAGACGCACCAGCACTTTGTGCCAAGGCAATTCTGCGCAGCTTGACCGGAAACTGGTCCAAGGCTGCCAGGGACTGGGGTCGTCTCAACGGAACCTTGAGCCGGTTTTTTGGCTGAAGGCCGCTGAACAGTTAAGGGATCGCTCCGTTTGAAAGAAGCGATCCCCCTCGTGTCTAACCGAAGTTGTGTCAGGCCGCCTTGATATCCGTCAAGAATTTGGCGACATCCGACTGCAAGGTCGCAAAACGTTCGTTCAGTTCGACCGAGGCACTCAAAACCTCAGTTGACGCCGCACCGGTCTCTTCCGATCCATTTTTCACATCGATAATGCTGGCGGACACTTCCTCAGTGCCACTGGCGGCTTCCAGAACGTTGCGGCTGATTTCATTTGTTGCCGCACCCTGTTCCTCAACAGCGGAGGCAATGGCAGTTGCGATTTCGCTCATCTCGCCAATCGTACTGGTTATGTTGCCAATGGCTTCTACAGCTTCGTCAGTTGCATTCTGAATTGACGAGACCTGCATGGCGATTTCATCCGTTGCCTTGGCTGTTTGGCTGGCCAAATCCTTCACCTCTGACGCGACCACCGCAAAACCTTTACCTGCCTCGCCAGCACGGGCCGCTTCAATGGTTGCGTTCAAAGCCAGCAATCCGGTTTGACTGGCGATATCGTTGATCAGATTAACAACATCCCCGACTTTCTGGGCGCTGTCTGCCAGATTACGGATCGTCACATTTGTGTTGTCAGCTGCTTCGACGGCAGATTGAGCAACCGACGTTGACTGATGAACCTGTCGGCTGATTTCGCCGATTGAGGCCGTCAGTTCTTCTGCAGCTGCGGCAACAGTTTGCACGCTGGCAGTAGCCTGTTCGGCGGCAGATGCCACAGTGATACTATGTTCCATCGTCGAACTGGCGATATTGTTCATGGACCGGGCGGATGATTCAACCTGGGTTGTCGATGATGAAACAATGCCGAGAACTTCATCAACTGACATTTCGAAACCAGTCGTCAAATCTTCAATACGGGCAACATGAGCCTGTTCCTTTACGCGAGCAGCTTCTTCCTGTTCGCGATCAGCTTTCTCACGATCACGACGTTCCTGACTGGATTTGGTTTCCTCTTGCTCGAGCTGGATTTTGGCGATGGCTTGTTCCTTGAATACTTCTATAGCCCTTGCCATGCCACCAATTTCGTCTGCGCGATCAACAAACTGGATATCTACGTCCAGTTTGCCGCCTGCCAAACTTTCCATCGTACCCGTCAGATAATTTACCGGACGGGAAATACCAAACGCAATTGCCGTCGCGAAACCACCGACGACCAAAACAAGGACCAGCGCTCCGATCAGAAACATATAATATTCAGTACGTTTTTGATTCAGGACTTGATTGGTCAACGACGTCATGTACCCGGCAACGCCATCTTCCACTTTCTTCAACAAGTCAATTTTTTTGGTAATGGCCTTAAACCAGACTGGCGCCGCAATATTACCGGTCGTCCCGGTCACGGGACTTTCGATCGCGATCTTACGCAGCCGGTTTACTTCTTCAATTGTCGGCCCCTTGATTGTCGCTTTGTGCAAGGCGATGGTTTCTGGTTCCGCCTGCAACATGAAGCGATCAAGATAAGTGTTTTGCATGGCGATCAGTTGCAAAAATTTGCGATAAACCGCCGGGTTGAATTTTTTCGCACCGAAGCCACCAGCGCCCATCGCACGCTCGATCCCGGCCCGTTCCTTGCCCTGGAGATACGCGGTGTAAGCGGAAATCGCTCGGGAAACATCGGCGTTCTGGCTGTAATGCGTCATGCCTTCAACGATTTTCAACAACTTGCCGATCGTGCCTGTATAATATTTCGCCATCTGCGGAACGGTAAGCCCGAGACTGGATACGGCACTCCGTGTCTGGTCAAGTCCGGCCAAGGCCTTGCCGGCAACTTCAAGGCTTTCACCAATATCTGCGCCATAATTCTCTATGGGCAGTTCCTGGATAGCTTTCAACAGGGCGGTGCGCCGGGCATCACTGTCTGAACGCTGTCCAGGCAGAGTGTCTTTGAAATTGCTCCCTTTACTGCCGATAAAACCGGCCGACATACCACGTTCTTTCTGCAATTCATGAACGACGGCACTGACAACGGGCGCGAACTGCCCCAATTCGTTAAGGACTTCCATTTCGTTTGCGGCATTGCGACGCTCGACAATCAGAAAAATGGATACAGCCAGAATGCCGGCTAGCGCCAGGGCAACCAGCGAAAAGATACGCGCTGTGATTCCAAATCGAAGTGATGATGACATAACTATTTCCTTGTTTAATGCAACCAAATTACTGTTTTGGTTCCGGTGTCTCGCCTTCCACTAACACTGCCACCGCGCCATGGAATTTCTTATAAATTAGCAAAGTCGATTATTGTCGCATCGTAATCTCGCCTGCTTTGATTTGTGGCGTACACCTGGAAACTGATGAAACGCCGCGGTTCCGTGAAACCCGGAAACGCTCTGGTTTTCTCACGCCCCGAAAGAACAAACTGTGTCAGTCAATGACATCTTCAGGGCGTCCTTCAATGCTGTTTCCATTTCAATGACAGAAAAAGGTTTGCTGAGTACATAAGGTATGTTCAACCCCTTGGTGCGCCCAACTTTGGACGCTGCCTTGGCATAGAGTTCCTCGCGACCCGAGATCAATATGATCGGAACATCGCACGTTATCTGGGCCAACCATTGTATGAGATCAAAGCCATCCATATTTGGCATGACCATATCCAAAACCAGAATATCTGGCTTGTTTGCAAGCCATTGTGACTTGAACTCCGTGGAGTTTGTGATGATCACCGGTTCCAAATCGAGCGGAAGCGCAATATCTTGAATGAGCTCTCCGATCTCCGGATTATCATCAACAACAAATAGTCTGGGCTGTCTCATGACCATGGCTCTCTTGCTTTACATTCTTGATACTGCTGCGTAGCAGATAAGACCTGAAGTATTACCGGAGCAGTCCGGGCAACCCCGCCTCATATCCGCATTGCTTTTCAATGCATTACTGCAACACTGAGTTTCTGATAAACACAAATGCACGGTAAGCCTTGTAGATGTCATCCAGACGTCTGAAATGTGTCCATGTATGTCAAGGTATGTCCTGAGCTGGCCCAATACCTGTTTGCCCGTGGTCAACATCGTCTAAAATACGGAAATATGGCATCTCGTCTGGACTTTACGCTCATAGGCCGATATTGCTTTTTGACGAACAAAGACAATGACTCAAGATGGTAGCCGATGGCGAAACAATTTCGCCACTGGTTGAAATGCCATGATGTTCACACCCTGAACCGGGCCAGACCCCGTTAATTGTAGATATGACGCAGGAATCACTGGGATATGTTCTGGTCGTAGATGACGACCCAGATGTACTGGACATCGTGGAACGTTGTTTGGTCGATGCTGGCTATCGGGTTGCAACAACGGACAACGGACCTTCGGCCACAGCCAGGATGGAGGCCGAAGATTTCGATCTTGCAATAATTGATATCGGATTGCCTGGCACGGACGGCTTGACCTTGACCCGTAGCTTCAAGGAACACACAAATATCGGCATTATTATTCTCAGTGGTCGCGGCGATACAACCGACCGCATCGTGGGACTGGAAGTTGGTGCCGATGATTACGTCACCAAGCCTTTTGAACCACGTGAATTGCTGGCAAGAGTCAGAAGTGTCCTGCGCCGGGTTACACCTGGTACGACCATCGAAGACACCGGGAACGGGACGACATATTCCTTCAATAATTGGCAACTGGATGCAGCCGGTCGCAAGCTATATTCCGCGGATGGTGAAGAAGTTTCATTGACCAGTGGCGAATTTGACATGCTGCTTGCCTTTGCAACACACCCCAACCGTGTCCTGAGCAGAGATCAATTGCTTGATCTACTGACGTCCGGATACCGACCAGCTTATGATCGAAGTGTCTGTCGTCATGCAATTGGAACAACTTGCGGCCTGATCTAAGAGAGGATCTGGCTCATCTGGTTAATAATATTAAGCGGCGTGTTTGCGGTATTGCAAGCGCCGGGTTTCCATTGTTTTCCGTTT
>Ga0233449_1000254_pt1 | contig 73094 bp, 9 predicted proteins | sample SI_124_October20_FD_183012 | JGI IMG/M metagenome (GOLD analysis project Ga0233449, IMG submission 183012) | Seawater microbial communities from Saanich Inlet, British Columbia, Canada - SI_124_October2016_200_MG | ecosystem: Environmental > Aquatic > Marine > Inlet | place: Canada: British...
AAAAAAAACTTTTTTTTTACGTTTTTTGATCATTTTTGAAAAAAAAAAATCGTAAAAAATTTGCTCGAAAAACACATTTTAGGGCTCAAAAAACACATTTTTTCGAGCAAATTAAAATTAATAAAAAATAATGAAACTAAATAAATGACAAATACAATTTTAAATATCTCAAAAACGCTTACCATAAAATTTCGTGCTCGAAAAACACATTACTGACAAATAACATTTATTTTTTGGAAATATAAAAATATAGCATTATTATAATATAATAAAAAATGGAAAAAAAACAAGGGTTTTTCTGTGAAAAATGCAATTATTCTACAAATAAAAAGACAAATTTTGTTAGGCATTTGGGTTCAAAAAAGCATAAAAAAAAAGCAAATTTAATTATTCAGTGTGAAATAATGAAGACACAATATACATGTGTTGTATGTAATTTTTCAACATTTAGAAAAACCGAATACACAAGACATCATAAAACGGAAAAACATTTAAAAAAAGTGGGATTAAATGGAGATGCAAACAATGTTTGTATATGTGGAAAGGCGTATGTATATAATAGTAGTTATAATAAACACATTGAACAATGTGAAAAATATATATCGTCAGTTAAAGATAAAGTAGATATGTTAAGTGAAATGGACAATGATAAACTTATGCAATTTTTCAATAACATTAAAAAAGTAATTGATAGTGGGGATACTAACAATACTATATCTATTGTAAATAATACAATTATAAATAATAATAATATCAATATGAACATATATTTGAATGAAACTTTTAAAAATGCAATGAATATAACGGATTTTATAAATTCAATAAATTATAAAAATAAAAATTGGTATGAATTATGTCATGGTAATTTCTTTTCTTCTCTTGGTCATTTAATTATTAATAAATTAAATGAATTGGATATTGAACAACGACCAATACATTGTACAGATATAAATAATAAAGTTATGTATATAAAGGACCGCGATTTATGGGACCAAGATAATAATTTGAAAATGTTGCAAGCAATAGATGTGATATCAACAAAACAAAAGGTGAATGATATTAATGTTATTAGTGATTGGCAAACGGAAAATCCTGAATGGAAAAATGATAAAAAAAAAGTAAGGGAATTCTTACAAACATCTGCTAATATGGTTCGGACAATAACAAAAGACGATGAAGTTTCTATATTAGACAATATAATATTAAATACAAAAATTAATGTTGATGATATTAAAACGATAGATAATTGAACAATATAAAAAGATATAAAAAAATCTATATTATATTTATAATGACTACAAAAGAAGAATTAATTGATAATATAAAATCATGGATAAATATAGATAATGAAATAAAAATTCTCCAAAAAGAAATTAAAAAAAGAAGAGAGATGAAAAAAAAATCGACCGAAAATTTAGTTCAAATAATGAAAAGTAATGAAATTGATTGTTTTGATATTAATGATGGTAAATTAATATATGCCAAAAATAAAATAAAAGCACCTTTAAGTAAGAAACACTTGCTTACATCTTTAACCAATTATTATCAAAATGATAAAGATATGGCATCAAAAATTAGTCAATTTATTTTGGATACAAGAGAAGTAAAATACAAAGAAACAATACGTAGAAAAGTGAATAAAAAAGCACTTGCATTATTGAAAAGTACTGAAAAATAATATGTATTTATTATATAATGAACGTTATTATATTATTGTTGGTTACAATTGTTTTTATCTATATAATAAACCAAATTTTTGTTTTTTATGATATAGATTTAAGTGTAATATTACCATATTTAACATGGGTTATAGCATTAATACTATTTTATTTACTATTGGGTCAGAAAAATAAACCTATTTTTTCAGAAAATTGAAATTATTGTAATTATATTAAATATTAATAATTACAATATGGAAAAACGATTAAAAAAGAAAACAAACGAATATATGAGTAACTTTAAAACCGATATTACTGAATGGTTGGTGAGAAATAATATTAATTTCAAAGATGATGATAATAATATATTATTTAATAATTTTCTACAATATGTATATGATTATAATAATATAGAATTTACACAGATTGATTTTCAAAAAAGAAAACGAGTTAAAAATACTGTTCCACATTTTGAGCGATGTCAAGCAAGGCGGGCAAACCATGAGCAATGTACTAGAAGAAAAAAAGACAATGAATGTTATTGTGGTACTCACATTAAAGGAAGGCCACATGGAATTATATCTGATATAGTAGAAAATAAGATGGAAAAATTAACAATATGGGTTAAAGATATTAAGGGAATTAATTATTATATAGACGATTATGGTAATATATACAGTGCGGAAGATATTATCCAAAATTCACCAAATCCAAAAATCGTATTACATTATAAAAAGGAAGGTGAAGAATATCTGATATTAAATAATAAGTAATGAAAAAAAAGTAATAAATATTTATATGTATATATTATAATGAATAAAGATTTAATAGATTTTTTATTTTTAACTAAAATTATAGAAAAGAACCGAGATGTTAAAATTAATGGATTGGTAATAGAGAGAGATTTATTATTAGATGATAAAAAATATATAAAGGTCAAAAAAGAATTATTCAAATTTAAAAAATATTTTAGTTCAAGTGTTTTAACATGCCTGCAATCTAATGCAGAAAATAAACAAAAATGGCCATTAATTAACATCGTTAGACAAATTTTGAAAGCATATAGTTATAAATTGAAACCATTTAAAAAAAGCGATGGCACTAATAAAGATGGTTCCAAAAAATTTAAACGATTTTTTAAAATTATAAAAATATAATTTCAATATATTTTATTTTTATATTATAAATGTCATTTTTAGATATAAATGATAAAAATAATAAACTTAATATGTTTATTAAAAAATATTTAAATATCGCATCTTCTTCGTTTGTAAAATCTAAAAATAAGAATAAGAATGACAATATAGTGCTCACAGGAAATAATTTTTTGGGTGGAAATATAATAGATGAATTATTTCCTGTGGATATAAATGAATACACCCATGAAAATATAACTAGTGAAATAAGAAATCAAATAATGAATTTAGATATTAATAATATTAATATAGATAATACATATTTAAATGTTAAAAAATATATTAATACTATTGATTTTCCATTTTTAATAAAATATGAAAGGATGATGTTAACGCAAATATTACAATCAACACAAGGTACAGTTACATATCAAATATACAATATTGGAGTTAATAACGATAATTTTTTAGATAGACATACATTACCCGTGAATTATTTACAACAAAATAATAATTACAACCCATATAGATGTATTTTAGAAAGAATAAACAATAATGGTGAATTTGTAGAATATAATTACGGTACAGAATGGTTTTTTGATAATAAATTAGGTTATATTTTTTTATTTAATGAAGGAACAACTATTCCAACATTTCAAATGTATTTTACATTTTATGAATATATTGGAAAAAATTTAAATGAAAAAGTATTATTGGATGAATATGAAGATTTGACTATAAATGATGAAATATATTTTACAAGAAAATTATTATCAGTAGGAACTTCTACACGTGATGATAAAAGAAAAGATTATCAATTGGACGTATCTGGAAATATTAGATTGAGTGAAGAGGTATTACATCCAAAATATAGATTTACAAAGGCAAGACAAGATAATTTTAATATGAGAATAGATCCGAACCAAACATATTATTTTACCGATATTGTAGCTGGAAAAAATACTACATATGTCTTAGATAATAATGGCGATGTATATTTTTCCGGAAATGTTTCACGTGGAAGATCTGGAATTAATGGTATCGATACAAGATATGATATATATAAAGATTACACACTTAATTGGTTTTTGGATAATAGAAATTTTAATATTGATAGTGAAATAGATAAAAATAAAAGATTTAATGTACAAATGACAGTTGACCAACATTTAAGGGAATTAACAAAATTATTTGAATATAGAAAGGGTCAATGGTCATATAATGATATGATCCTGTATGGCGATGGTAATAAAAATAATAAAAATTTAAATGTAGGTATATCAAAAATATTTACAAATGACTCACATGTATTAATGATTGACAATGATGCAAACATTTATTCTATGGGATACGATTATAAAGGTAGTTTAGGTAGATATTCCGTTTCAGCATTTGGAATGCAAAGTTTTATTAAAAAATATGATTACGGTAATTATTTTCAGATAAAACCACAAAGCATATTTTATGAATCAAATGATAAGTCTTATGAAAATAAAGATGATATTAATATTTATCTACCTAAATATTGTTATTTTAAATTTTATGTAGATAGAGACATGAGTTTTAATTATGAATTGGTACAAAAAATAGATAATTTGTTATACGAAAAAATATATATGTCGGATGAAGCATATCAATCAAATATGCGTATTGGTGTGAAAATAAATGAAATAAGATTAACAAAAGCAAAGGATAAATTACATGTAAATGCTGGTAGCAGTATAGAATATTATATTGATAATAGAAATTTCATAACATCGAATCAAATAAGTTGGACATTAAAAATAGAAAATTTTTATAAGGAAGAACAAAATAATTGTAAGAATATAAATGATATTGTAGAAATTAAAGAAAACATATATCATACACATGATACATTTTATGATAATATAAACGATGGACCGATATCAAACTATAGAAAGGAAAAACTCATTGTAACACCACATTTAGATGAACTTGTGTTAGAAACAACATATAATGAAAATAATAGAGTAAACACAGTATTATACAATACAGTAAGATTTGTAGATACTAACAATGTAGATGGTTATAAATGGATTAAGATAACTATCGGATTTCAAACCGAAGCATATTGGGATCGAATAAATATAATGTCATTGACAACAAATAATTATTATGCTATTGGAGATACACATTTAAAATTAAGTGAACGAACAGGTTATACTCGAATAGATAATACAAATTATAATAGATATGTAACAAAATTTTTGAAGATAAAACATAATGATATATTGCAATTTGATTATATAAGAGATTATTATGACATTCGAACGGTGAAAAATTTAAATATATCAGATAAAGTTGTGTTTAAAATTCAAAATGTTCCACACAATGATTTTATTGAATATGATGTCATTAATAATTTTCAAAATTTAAGATTGTCGAAATATGTAACAATAATTGATAATACAAAGGTTTCTGAGACAGAGGATGAGGAATTTAAACTTGAAAATGTAACATTCAATACAATTGTTGATAATGATGTACCTACTATAATTAATGATATATCAATGAATAATAAAACAGCTGCATGTGGTAAGAACCATTCTGTTGTTGTTAAAAACGACGGAACGATATATGCGTTTGGTGATAATGAATATGGACAATTTGGAAAAGTTAAAAATGAAAAAGTGAATGCGAGTGCAAATGTATTGGAATTAATAGATTTCAGATATAAATATAGACCTGAATTAATAGAAACATTTGTGGTTGAATCTAATATAGTTGATATAGTATTTGGTAAGAATCATACAATTTATATTACAAAGAACTATTTATCTGATATATCTGATTCAACTATTTTAATGTCATGTGGTAAGAATGATTTTGGGCAATGTGGGTTGGAACATAATTATCATGTGGAAAAGTTAAATGTAATATATAATATTAATGATAATATAATAAAAACCGAATTTGATTCGCATTATATAATAAAAGTAGCAGCTGGAGACAATCATACATTATTTTTAGATAATACTGGATTTGTATATAGTTGTGGTGATAACAAGTATGGCCAATGTGGACAACCTCTTGGAATATTAAGTTTAAATAAACCGACATTAATTGATCGGATTCAAGATGTAAAAGATATACAATGTGGAGCAAACCACTCAATTGTATTACATAATAATGGTAAGATAACATTATTTGGAGATAATACATATGGTCAATGTGGATATAAACAGGTTGTAGAATATAACAAGGAATATTCTTCCATTTTTAGATATGAAAATGAAAATGTGTTCGAGATGAATATAAAAGACAGATTGTTATATAAATTCGTTGAAAATTATATTTATCAATTAGAATATACTCTATTTGATGAAATAGATACATATATAAATTTTCATCCGAATTCATATAATATTAATAGTTTAAAAATTACAAATAATAAAAAGGGTAGGAATAAACTTATTATAAATAAATTAAATAAAACAATAACTGTAAATAATAGGACATATGATTTAACCAATATTTATAATAATCCATTAAATTATAATAAAGATTCATTCGATTTCGAGTCATATAAAAAAACAAAATTTAATATTTTTGAAGAGATAATAGATTTTAATATAAGATTAAAAATAAAAGGACTGCGTTTTAAGATAAATGAATTAGAACAAACTGAAATGGGACCATTTGGAATAGAGACGTATTATTTGAATGACATAGGAACCGAATATATTAAATTGGACTCTGTATTTTCGGTCAATATAATACCAGAAACAAAACCTAGCTGGAATGATTTTCAAGAATTTGTTAATTCATTGTTTGTTGATTTTAATGATAGAAACATAAAAATACCAAATTTGATTTCAGTCGAGTCAGAATCAAATGATATTAATAATATTGATACTATTAAAACATATAATTTAATCAACGTTAGTGGTGGAGTAGACAATATTATTCAATATGTAATAATAGATATGTATCCTTATAATTCTTATATAAAAGAAAGTAATAAAATTTATGATTCATGTTATAATAATATAATTTCGAATATTAAAAATGAAATTGATAATATTGTTACTACTTTTGAAGAGAATAAACAATTGGGAAATACAGACGAATATAACCCATCAATGTTAAATTTGAAGGAGAGAATAAATAATACAAGAAACAATTTTAATATTTTGATTAATACAGATAAAACAATTGTTGCTAATGGAAACCATTATATATTTGAAAATGCATATAATCAACCCGATTTCCCATGGGAAATATTTTATAAAAGAATAAAACCTTCTTGGAGTTATTTTGTAAAATATATGTCAGTACAACAGTTTGTGGACTATTATAGTGAAACAAATTATTTGAGATTACATAAAAATTACGATTGGTCATATTTAAATATACCAGTAAAAATGGCTGAGAATACCGATATTGATGAACTGACACAAGATGATGGTTATTTAAAGAAATCATTGGGTGGACATTATCAATTAAGACAAGAAGTATATGATTTATTACGATTCCCATGGTATCGATTTTATCACGATATTGAAAATATTATAAGTGAAGTAAATGAACAACCTGAAGAAAAACCTTCTTGGGAAGAATTTAAACAATATTTGTTGGATAATTTTAATGATTTGGAAAATATAACACATGATAATACAGATTTTTTTCTTTTTTCGGAAAACGCACAAATAAGCAATTTATTAGAAATTATTTCTTATACAACTGACGAAATAGATTCACCGAATTATTTTTTTGTAAATAATGGTTTATTATTATTGGAAAAAAAAGTATATGAAATGAATGATTTCCCATATAATTTATTTTATATGTATAAATATCGTCAATTCGAATATAATTTTGATGAAGTAACGACAACATCGATAAAAATTAAAATTTTGGGAAGCGAAAAAGAAAATGTTATAATGAGAAGTATTGAAAGTTTGAAAAGCATAACAGATTTATTCTTAGTATTTGATAATAGTGAAATTGATAAAACAAATATAATGATTAATAATTACAAACGATTGTTATTTCAACCAGACATTTCAAATGTAATGCAAATTGAATCAGGTGATAATCATACAGTAGTATTAACAGAAAATAGCCAAATATACACGTTTGGTAGAAATCAATTTGGACAATTGGGAATAAATAATACATATAACAGTTCAAATATAAATAAAGTAGCTGAATATATTCAAAATATATCTACTGATAATACTTTTAACACCATATTTGTCGGAAAAAAACAGATATATGTAACCGATACAAATAAGAGTTTATATGGAAAGGGTAGTAATGAACATAGTCAAATTGAATTTATTTCATACAATATACCTATATTGACATATTTATTAGATTTTAATATTTATGAAAAACCCAATTACGAAATAGGATATGATAATTACGAAATTAATTTTAATGATTCTAGTAATATTCATATTAAAATGCAATATGTTTCTTTAAATAAATTTACTGATAATACAATATTAATAATGGGTGGTGATTCCGAAGGTAATGGTGCGGTACATGTTGGTTCAAATGAAGGTAATTTATACTTTAAAGTAATTGGAAATAATAGTAATTACGACATGAAAGATATATATCAATTTGTTACAAATATAACATATAATATATTATTTGTAATTGATTTTGATATAGACGATATATCTATATTTGTGAATGATGAATTTATAACAAATAAAAATATATTTAATATGAAAACATTTTTAGATAATGGAATAGTCACAATAGGTTACAGTTCAAATAACGAAGAAACAGCCCTATTATCTTTAGATAGGATTATAAAGTTAGAAATATTTAAAAATTTATTTGAATTACAAAGAGATTCATTTAATGAAATTTATAGACAAATGGAAAAGGAAATAATACAGTTAAAAACGGGTGATGGTCATACAGTTTATATAAATGATATAGGTGAATTATATGCATTTGGTAATAATAAATATGGACAAATTGGTAATATAAATAAAAATCCCCCAACTGAAATAACAAAACCATTTATTATTAGTGATTATATTGATTTTGATGTATTAAAGAATTATGGTTTTGAAAGATTTGGTGCATGGGAATATTATGATGTTATAGATGAAGGGAATATTAATATATATGTTAAAAATTTTAAACATTATTATATTACCCCTAATAATTTTACATTTCAATATCCATTAATTAATGACATATTTGTACATGAACTGTTAAGTGATGCTGAAAAAAAAATTAAATATAGTTCTTTTAATAAATCGTTGATTTTCGATATAGATCAATATAATATTGGATTAAGTAATTATAATAGAATTGAATATGAAACAGACATTGATACACGCGATTTACTATACAATGAGGTAGGTTTTATATATGTAGATATATCAGAAAATATTTATAATTTATTAGAAACAGATTTTAGTATGGTGTATATAGACAATAGTTATAATACAGCAACGGTTACTGGTAAGAATGGTGCAATTGACGAATTATTGGGAAAACCATTTTTGGAAATAAGTGGTGTTAATATGGAAATAAGTGGTGTTAATATGGAAATAAGTGGTGTTAATATGGATGATTCAGAATTTAATAGTGACGATGACCATATATATAAAGATGGTTTATACTTTACAACAAATCAATTTATAAGGTCTTCACTTTTACAACGTGATATAAATTTGGAAAATTTATCAGATTTTAAATCAGGTTACCGAATGTTTAAAACCATTTTAAAGCCAACAAGAGACGATTATTATTATTTTAAGTTTCATACATTTTCTATCGATGAAACAAAAAAGATTGAAGCTAAGATGATAATTAAAAAGAAATTAGCAAATGGGTATACTTATAATGGGCATTGTTTTAAACCAAGTATGAATTCAGAAAGCACATATAGTATTACTAGAGACCCATCATCTAATAATATAGAGGACGAGTTTTTGTATCTTAGAGAAGGTATCGAATATGATTTATATTTATTTCTCAAAATAGATACACAGTTATATGATGGATCGGATAATATTATAAATAAAGGATTTGCATTTTGGTGGTCAACCAATATATTGCAAGAGGCCGAATTGATACAGAAAAAATGGATTGCGTTTTCTGTAGATAATGAATTAATAAAATTTGATTCTGTCGACGAATATCCAATTCATTTAAAAATCCCAGAACCAATTAACGAAAAATATTATTTTATAGGGGGCACAGATAATAATAACAATAGTTATAGTGATTTTAAAACAAAAAATTTTAAAGAAGAAACAGCAATTCAATCATACAATTATGAAGAAAAAAATATGTATAAATATAAAAAACGCGAAATTAGTTTAAATAATGAACCCACAACATCAAAGCATAATGGCATTGTGTTTAATCACATAAATGATGATGGAACAGAAGTAATTACGTCAGAGTATATAAACAATAGTTATATGCATTTGATTATAAAAAAATGGAACAATAATAATGAACCATTTACTGATGATACATCACTTTATGATACAATAAAGTTGATATGCCAAAATAATGGTAATAGAATAAATAGTTCTGATATGGCACTTGATAGAAGACATAAATATATTATTGTATGTAATCAAAAACACAATGGTTCCAAATGGTATCAAATTGCAAATGGATTTGGTCATACAACGTCAAATGAAACCGACTATTCAGGTTTTAATGCTAATAAAAATACTGATTTTTTATTTGACAGAGTTTTGTATTATACATACGTAAATCCTTTAGATGAAGAAATTTTAATCGATACAATAGAAAATAATTATATTACTGTCAATAAACCATCAAATTGGGGTGGATCAATACATACGTTTAATCAAATAGAAGAAAATGGATGGACTACTAAAGTACCAAATTATAATACAATTTATACTATAAAAAACACCGAAACATTAGTTCATTATTATGAACCCGGTTATTCAATATATAATAATACATATGCAAAAAACACAAATAAAATAATATTGTGTAATCCTTATTTTGGATATTATTCTGGTATTGGATATTATTCTGGTATTGGTACAAATAGTTCCTGGTTGAAAATTAATTTAAGAATTTCAACTAGAAGTTATGCAGATGGGAATGGTACAATTATGGTACAATTTTATATTGACAATATTTGGACAGATGAAGAATTTTTCCATTCAGGTTTTTCAAAGGGAGAAGAATGTATAAATGATTATAATGTTAAAAAATGGCCTACAAAGATAAAATTTACATATAATAGTTCAAATGGTATATATTATAATTATTTGAAAATAAATGATACAGTTATAATTTCAAGTGGTGATCATTTATTAGATGTACCATCTCCATCAACTAGAGAACATGATGTACCAAATTATTCGAGAGGAGGGATTTCGATTTATAATATAGATGATAATGATAATTTATCATTGTGGAAAACAATAGATCCAACAAAAGAAATTTCTGGATTTGGTCATTCACTATCGTTATCAAAAAATGAACAGTTAATGGTTGTTGGTTGTATTGATCATAGTCATACAGCACATAGTGATACAGATAAAAAGATAAATTATTACAATAAAACGATTGATTTTTATAAATACATACAATTGAGAGCACAAATTAAAAATGCAATTATTGTTTGGAAGTTAACATTGAACCAAGCTTTATTTTTAGAAAATCAAAGTAGATATACAACAATATATGATGAGAATGAAGAAGAATATGATAAATATACAGAAAATGTTAATACTGAAACAGAGAGAAGGAATAATATTACAAATGATATACAGAAATTAAATGAATTCCATAATTTATATTTAAGATATGTTTCATATGATGAAACACAAAATCCAGAAAATGATGATATATTAAAAAATCTACCAAATTATAATTCTGTTGATGGTAAGACATTGGCGAAATATAACTATTATATTAAATATAGTGCCCGATATAGAGATTATTATATAGAAAAGAAACAACAACATATAATTGATTATATTAACCCATGGTTTATAAATGTATTAACAGATCCAAATAGCGAGTACCATTTAAAGATGAATATAAAAATAGAGTTAAGAATTTCAACTAGAAGTTATGCAGATGGTGGTGGTACAATTATTATACAATTTTATATTGACAATATTTGGACAAGTAAAGTATTTTTCCATAAAAAATTTTCAAAGGGAGAAGTATGTATAAATTATTATACTGTTTCAAGTTGGCCTACAAAGATAAAATTTACATATGATAGTGATGATGGTATATATTATAACTATTTGAAAATAAATGATACAGTTATAATTTCAAGTGGTAATAATTTATTAGATGCACCATCTAAAACAACTATAGCAACTAAAGAACATAATGTACCAAGTTATTCTGAAAAAATATACATACCATTAGAAATAAAATCACAGTCAGATAGTTATGGTGGCGTATATCAATATTATTCAATAGATGATTCAATTCAATCAAGTCAAACTGCGTTAAATATAACAAATGATAATTTATTAGTAAATCAAAATTTATTACAAGATTATATTGAATATGATAGTAATGGAAATGAACAGGTTAAAGGATTAAGTGATAAAGAGAATGCAGATGCTGCAGTGGAAAATATTAATTCAACAAATCTTAATTTTGCAGAAGAATTTCAATATATTACTATAGTTGAAAAAATAAAAGCGATGAATGAATTGCGGAAAAAATTATACGATGAATATTACAAAAAAACAGAATATGTATTTTATTATAATTCACTAGGATTTTTAACAGATAATAATACTCAAATAGATGAAAATCGAATAATAAAACCGACTAAATTTATTGATAATACATTTTCAAATTATGATGCGAAAAGTGATGTAGTTAATCTAGATGAAATTAAGGTTTATAATGGAGGTGCAAATGTATATGTATACGATATAGTATTGGATATAAAAATGTCAGATACGTATTGGTTTGCTTTTAATATATATTCTCCATATAGAGATAGTTATGGTGGTTGGGTGGAAGGCACATTGGTTATTAATGGAAAATCATATCATTTTAAACAATCAGAACGTAGTAGCACCGCAAATAGTTTTTGTACTAGTAATTCCTTATATATGAATGATGGTTCAACATATATAAATTCAATTGTGAGTAGAACAAATGGTATATATCTTGAAAAAAATGAAATATGCAAAGCACAATTATATGTTTATTATAATAGATATAGAGCAACCCAATATGGATATACTTCATATAGTTTAAATTGGGCAAATAATAATTCCAAAGGTAATTCAAACTTAAACAATAAACAATATGGTGCGAATAAAACAAATATAAGTGGTATATCATCATGGGATGATCGTTGGATTGGAAATGAATATTTTGATGTAATTTCGTTGAAAAGAAAATTATTCAATAGCACAAGTTCTTCATTTTCTTATAAATGGCAGAAACAATCAGGAATAACAAGAACAACGAATACAATAGCTACAGAAGGACCCGAAATTTATTTCATAAATGATGACGGAAACCCGTATATAAATAACAACGATAAATCTAATAAAAATTATGATGACTTGATGAATTATCCAGATGAATTGGGTTATATAAAATTTACGAATGTTAATTTTGATTATACAAAATTAGAAAATGGCTCCGTTTATAGCCAAAATAGTTCAGAAAATAGAGTAGCTTATTCCAATGCATTTACTTATCCCGAAACTAAGATAATCGGTTTTGAAGGTTATTTTGGAAAAGGTATACAGACTATGGGTAATGGAAATATATATATATATATATGTCCTTATGAAGAGGTTCAAAATAATAGTGCAACAATAAATAAAGTATATGGCATAAATATTTCAATACAAAATAATATTACTAAAATAAATGTTATAAATGATAATACATCGTTTAGTGTAACAAATTCTAAATTATTAACAAGTGTTACTCATTTCAAAATAGAAAATATAAATAATAAAACAATATTTTATTTAGACAGTGAAAACGTATATCAAAGTAATGAAACACCAATAGTTTTTAATAATGATAGTAAGTTATATTGTATTAAAATAGTTGGTACAACATTACCAGAAGGTGGTTATTTACGCTATATTAGACCTATATATAATTATGTTCAAACACCATATACGAGGGATTTAATATATAATTATGGATCAAAGGTCGAAACAAACGCTGATGGAAATATAATGGTAATAGGTAGTCCAGATACAGATAAATATATATATAATGAGAATGGGTCGATTTTATTAAATGATGTAGGAAAAATTCATGTATATTTTAAAGATAATGATACATGGACGATGAAAGAATTAGAAATAGAAGATAGAGTAAATGCAAGATTAGGTGAGGAAATAAAACTCATCAAAAATACTAGTAATAATTACACATTATTAATAAGTAGTAATGAAGTAGGGACAGGTGAAGCAGGTACAGGAAATGTTAAAATATTAGTATATCAAATTACAATTACAAACATGAATATTGAATATAAATTCCAGTATATATCGACTGGTCATACAATAGACAATTATAATTGGATAAAAGATAATACAAATGATTATGTTAAATATGTGTTATCACATGATAATGAATTGAGTGCGGTTAATAATTATAAATCTAAAGTAGATAATATATTAAGTCTATATAATGAAGTTATTAATGGTTATGACCAACTTTATAAAGATATAGTGGTTAAGTATGATGAATATGAACAAGAAACAGGTAGTAATACTTTTGACTTCGGTTCGATTAAATCGATACATGAAAATAAAACGTTTAATCACCCGGATTATCAAAAAATATTATTTGATCACCCATCAAGTATAACAGACAATATTGAAGAATATGGTATAAGCAAAAATAATGCTTATTCAGAATATGAGAAATATAAAGAACGATATGAAATACTTAATATAGATATTCCTTCCATTACTTATGATACTACAATAGATTATGATACAGGACAATTATCTTTTATTAAAGATGATTTATATCTATTATATAATAGCCTTAAAAATAGTAATGAGAAAAAATTATATCATAAAGATAATTATGATCGACATAAATATTTTTACGATAAATGGAATTCCACAAGTGATTTTGCAGCATTTGGTGGTACTAAATGGTATATAAGTGGATTAATAGGTGGAAATCATGTTAGTAGATGGGACCAGCATCCCAATCCAATTAATTATGGCGGTAGAGCATATCAATTACAAGATGATCTAAGGATGGATCAAAATTACCCATTTAGTACACTCGTCACATCATCATCATCATATTTGAATCGTTCGACGAACAGTAATTGGCATAGAGATGATGAAATCTTTAATATAGACCCAAACACATCATATATACTATTACATAACGAACGGAGAGACATTTTAAATTCCGTCTACAAAAAATGGCTAATTTGGCAGGATGTGAATTTTTATTCTTATTTTAAAATATACTATTATTACGAATATCGTGATTCAATAAATCCACAACGTGTTATATTTAAAAAATCATATGAATACAATTTAAAGGATGCTGAAAGATATGCTACAAAGGAAAGGGGAGAATTAACTATGGTAAAAGAATGGTATGAAATTAAGAAGAATCAAAAGTGGGTTGAATATCAACAACACAAAACTAATGAATTAAATAAAATTAAAGAGTTATATGAATATTATAAACCCGATAGTAATAATAATTCCTCATTAGTTGGTTTATCTAATCTAATTGCAATTAATGAATACGGTGATGCCAATATTGTTACAATATTAAATAATACTAATAAAACAAACGAACATACCAACTATACAAATAAATATAATGATATTTATAATTCAGTAAATACAAAATATGCAAATAACAAAGAATATGAAAAAAATATTAAAATAAATGTTTGTGAAAATTTTTCAAATAAATTACTTTTGGTAATATCAGAGAAAAAAAGTTCTGCTAGATTGTTAGAACTTAATAATGATAATATAACGACTATACATTCATTTATAAATGATTTTAAAGAAGGAAAAATTTCAGAAAATGGTAACAAAATAGTTTTATCAAATTGCGATAAAAAAATTGATATTTCACCAGATAACAATACCGGATACGTATATGTTTATAATTATGACAATGATGCAAAAAATGTAACATTACAGCAAAAAATATATGGTGCGGAAAACGATAAGTTTGGGTTTTCAATTTCAGTTAATGGAAATGGAGAAAAAATATTCGTTAAAAATAAATCTAAATCAAAAGATGATGACAATTTTGGAGTTTATAATTACAATGAACCGTCTGAATACAATGATTTAAGACTAACATATTATGTTCGTGAAAGTGACAAAAAAGTAATATGGTCAAATCCTCATCAAAACGCAGATACAGATGATATTGAAGCTTATATTTATAAAAGATATACAGGTGAACAGGTGAGTATTCGGAATTTATTGGATAGTAGATCGCAAATATTTAATGCTACAATGAGTAATTCAGGAATTTATTCTGCTGTTCAGTCTATCATAATATCCCCAATTGACACCATTGATAGTAAAGAAAAACTTTTTTATATAAGATATGAAACATGTGTTATAAAAAATAACTTAATCAGTAATACAAAATCAGTGTCGCAATTAGGAAATACAATTAGTAAAGAAATAGACTTTAAATATAAGAAATATAGTAATGATAGTTTTGAAACAAAAAACATGTGGCATCTTGATTATGGATTTATTGAAACAATAAGGAATAGAAAGGGTAATAATATTGCAATTAATGAAAACGGTGATAGATTTGTATGTGCGTTGCTAACAGATGCATATGAATATAATAATAAATATTATTATGAATATTCATACATTGTTTATCAATTCTTAAATAATTATTGGCATGAATCAGTATTACACAAAGGAAAATCAACATTATCAGTTGATACTAATGTTGCTATGAGCACAGATGGTAATATTATAACATTAACTGATAACAAAAAAGTATATGTGTATCGATACAATAGCACTGAATTCAATTATATAAATAGAAATACATATAGTGCTAGTGGATATAATACAACATATTTTGCTGATCAGTTGAATATCACTGAACCAGGATTGGGTACATTTATTGCAAAAGAAACATTTCGAGCAGAATTTTTCCAAACCGATGGTGAAAAATTTTTATTGGACAAGAATGATATAAATAATAATTCAACACATGCAAAGGTTTCTAATTTCAGAATAGGAGGTAGTAAGGATAATAATGGTGGTCATAATGTATTTGTTTTTAATGCACATATTACTATTAAAAAAGATAAGAATTACACATTTGCATTTAATTCATACGCAAATTTTCGCGACGGATATGGAGGTCAAATACATGCTGTATTGGTTGTTAATAATAAATGCTATATTTTTAGACCTAGTTTGCCACAAAGTCTAGCAAGTGGACAAAATGGTAACCCAACAGCAAATAGTGATATAGATAATGGACAAATTGGTCGTCCAAATACTTGTAGTAGAACACCAACGATTCGAATGAAAGAAGGTGAATCATATACATTATCCTTATATGTTTATAACCGTGGTTATACTGCTTATCAAGGTTCAGGATTTAATTTAATTTGGAGTACGAGTGAAGATCAAGAATCCAATACATTAAATAGTCAAGATTTTGGATATTCTGCTGCATACGTTGCCGGAATAAGAGGATGGCGCGATGATTGGATATCAAATGATTATTTTACAGTAAATAATCAATTAAATTTTGATAAAATATATGAAAGTGGAGAATTTAATGAAGATTTTTTTGGCAATTGTTTGACTATGAGTGAAGAGAATAATATAATATATATTAATAATGATAATAAGATAAATATAATACAGTATGATAAAGATGCAAGTATAAAAAATATGAATGTATGTACATATACACATACAAATGATGATGATTATGTGTATAGTTTGTCTACAAATATAGACGGGACAATATTATCGATATTTAATTATAATAGATTAATTAATAAAAAAAAATATGAAATAAAGGATTTTAATAAAGAAGAAATTATTAAAGCCGAATATAATTTTCAAATTATTGATCATGACACATTATTGATGCATGACTATAAATATGTTTATGAATTATTTGTTAGTGTTAATATACATGAAACAAATGCAAATGCAGGTATGGATATATTACAAATAATGATAAATGATAGAAAAATTATAATGACAGATGATATTACCGAATTGTATATACATGTGTCCCCAACACAAGCCGATATGTCTCAGTTTTTATATGATGGTAATAATATAACAACGAATGCATCATGGTATGGTAGTTCTCATCCAATAAATACAAAAATGTTTACAATAACAACAAACGAACAAATTAATAAAATTTCAATAACGTATTTTCGTTCAAAATTAGTACCCGGATGGATAATAAAAGAAAATGGTATGACGATTATAAATGAATCAACAAACCGATACAACTCATCGAGTGATATATTTAATCCAATAACATATGATTATTTATTGAATAGTAACGAACCTGTATATATATATGGTATTGGTAATAATATCATAGATAATATGAAAACATTATGGAAATTTAATCAAAAAAATAAAACAATAATAAATAAATATGAAGAAAACGTGTTAGAAAAATACGAAGGGAGAGCTTATAGTGGAAATCCATCGGTTACGCTATTAAAAACCCAATACAATTTATTATATGCAATAAATTATTTAAAAGATAATGATGAATATATTGGTATGCATTTTTCTACAACATCACCTGGTTATTATTTTTATAAATCGGATCCAATAATGTTGGAAACGATAAATGATTATGAAAATTTTACACTATATACTAAAAAGTTAATGAAATATCCTAAAACCGGGATTTATAAACATCCAAAAACGTTATTAAAAGAAACTATTATTATGAGTGTTACAGCTAACAATTTAAATTCAACAGAAATAGATTTTAATAACGAGGATTACATAACAGGATATAAATTTAAAATGCACCCTCAATCAGGTACTAATGGTACTAGATTCATAGATATAAGTTATAAAAAGGACGACACATATCATAATATTCGTTATAATTTATATGAAGTATCTGAAGAAAAATATAATAATAATGAAGTGAATATTTATGATTTGAAAATAAAAACACAGATAAATAGAGCATATAATGGTATCCCGTCTCGTGATAAGCACCATGATTTATCAAAGTCATCAAATAGTTTATATGATGCAATTATGTATTTAAAAAATAATATAGATTGTCACGGTATGCATCATTCTACAACATCCCCGAGTTTTTATTTTTACACAAATAAACCAACAGATACTGCAACTGAAGAATATCCTAATTTCACACTATATACTAAAAATGAAATACCGATATCAGATGGTACCAATTGGAAATATTATATAATATTATTTGAAGAACCAATAAAAACAGATAAATTAAAAATAGTAGGAACCAGTTATGGTGCATCATATTGGAGTACATGGGAATCACAATTTTTATATTATGAATATCCAAGGTATACAGACGATAAAATATTAATAAAATACAATGGAAATTTAAGATTATTTTATCCTAGAGGAGATTGGAAATATAATGTATTTAATAATGAATGGGAAAAGATATCTGATTTTAACTATGGAAAACACATATATTGGTATGATGACAAAGAAAATGATGGAATGACAACAAACCATATATTATATTATATGAAATATTTGACTAATGAAGAAGATGAAAATAATATTTATAATTTTTTATATGAAAATAAGTTATATAGATATGATTTAAAAAATGAAAAAAGTTTGGAAACGATTGATTTATTGCGTAATAATGAGATAAGAAATATAATTGCAAATAAAAATTTAATATTAAACAATATTAATACGATAGTGTATAATAATAGATTATTTTTAATAGATAAAAGTAACCGATTGTGGTCAATTGATTTATTAAAAGAACAAAAAAGCTTGGAGTTTATTTCTATCGCACATACTTTAAATACTGACCCAGTATTAACTAATAGTAGGTTAATTTATTTGTTGGGAAAATATTATTTTATTAGAAAAGGTTCTCATATATATCAAAATAGTGGTGAGAGAATTTTTGGATATAATGCATTGAAAGTATATAGAGAAGATGCAACAAAATTTATTACAAATTGGCAATCTTTTTCAAAAAATAAATTAACAGGATTAGATATATTTAAATACGAAAGTAGTAAGGCGTCTATTGATAATATGAAATTTACATATATGTTATCACAACACCCAACTATTGATAATAATTTAATAGGAGATTGGGTTGAAATAAAGTTAAGTAGTAGTCAAGAATTACAAGATCCTGATTTATTGCGTATTTATAATACAACACCATATGTGTTAATCGAATTTGCATTAGTTGGACAAAATAGTAGAATAAACGAAACAAAATGGACACTAATAGAATATTGGAATTTTAATAATAAATTGTCAAAAAATATTACAACTAGTAATATTATAATTAATTCAGATTTATCAGGAAATAAAATAGTAGATGAATTATTAATTAGAAATGGAACGGATGAATATGTTGATTATACTATTGATTACCAATATAAAACAGATGGGTTTGATACGTTTCGTGTTGTATTTTTGAAAGTACCATCATTAGATATAAATCAAGAAAACTATTCAATTAAGTTAAATAGAATAGAATTATATAAAAAAGATAAAGTTAGTGATTTATTTGATATATTGGTTTCAGAATTACCAGGAAATGAATATACAGAATCTACAAGTTATAATGAAAATAATGCGGTTAATTTATTTTCTTCCGATATAGACGTTTATTGGCAATCATTTGATGATGGTAGTGGCAATGGTGATTATGATCAAAATAAAGGAGTAATTATATTAGATGATAATAAATATAAAACTGAATTGGTGGATTGTTCATTTTATTCAATAAATTTGGACAAAGATAATTTAAAAATATATGAACGTGAAAGTTATAAAATTAAAACCGCTATAGTATTTAATCAATATTTATATAATATAAATCAAAATCAAGATATCGATAATGATATTGAAAATGAATTGTTTAATAATAACGAACGGTTATTTATAATGTTTAATTCAAATGTTGAATTTGATGTAATAACAACAGCTAATAATACAATTGACAAACAAATACAAATTAATGAGTATGATGTATTCAATATTAAAAATATTAAAAACGACAATACATATACAAATAATAAATTAAACAGTTCAGATAAAACTAAAAAGGATCAATTTAAATATCTTGGAAGTTATAAATTTGAAAAAGAGAGAAGTAGTATAATTGAAGATAATATGGCTACATTATACCAAGATATATGCAGTAATGAAATAAGTTATAAACGAATATATCATACAAATGTATATACATCAATTACTGATAATTTTTATTTTAAATTTCATATGTATAATAGTGAAAGTAACGAGTATGATAAGTATAATTCAATAATAACATCGGATGACTATACATTTGGTTATTTATCATGTACTAATAGTGATGGTAATATTATTGTTATTGGAAATGAAAAAACAGATACAAGAGTTGGTATATTAAAAGTATATAATGTAATATATCCTAAAAATGTTAATACTGAAAATATCATAATAAGACAAAAAGGCACCGATATAGTTTATACACAAAGACCATTAACATACGGAAAAACAACAAGTATAACTATTAACAATGAAGGAACAAGAATTACCATAGGAATACCAAAGGAATCCATGGAAAATAGAGGTAATGTTTTAACATATCAATGGAATGGAACAAATTGGTTTTTAATGGATAATATTATTAAAGGTGAAAATAATACTAATATCGGACAAATTGTTAAGGTAAGTCAAGACGGAAATGTATTATATATTGCAACACCCGAATCATTTTTTAATTCCGGAAATATTAAACGTTATGAATGGAATCGTTCAGGGGGAAATTGGGAAGAGCAACCCGATTTGGAATTATATGGTGATTATAATAATGATTATGTTGGATTATTAACCAGTATAAGTGAAGATGCTAATACAATAATGATTGGAACACCTGGATATACAATAGGTAGAATACAAATATTAACCATGAATTCAGGGTTCTGGGTTCAAAAGGGTGAAATCATCCAGTATAGAAACGATGCATTGAAACCTGAATGGGGCGATTTTAAAACTATATTAGTAGAACAAGGTGTTGATGTTTCAACTAATTTTTTAAGTTCACAAGATGAAGTAATAAGAATTACACAAGCAAATCAATTATATTTAATACAGAGAATTGAAAAAACGATTGATGAAAATGAAGCTATTAAAAAAGGATATGTATTAGAAGATATTACAGGAGCATATGTTTATATAACAAAAGCAATATATAATAGTGAATTATTTCCTTGGCGTGAAATATTGAATGTTACAGATGTTAATAAAATGGGTGAAGTATTCCAAAAGTATGGTAATTTTGGTAGTGGATTATTTTCTATATCATTAAATGGTGATGGTAATATATTTGCAGTAGGAAGACCATTATCAAATATTACTGGAAATGAAAGTGGTATGGTTGATATATACGAATGGAATGAAGAAAATAGCATGTGGCGAAGAAAGGGTCTTCGATTATTGGGAAAAATGAATGAAAATTTTGGTAAGGATATCAAAATAAATGATAGTGGTGATATATTGGTTATTGAAACAAGAGATAGATATATTACTTATTTATGGACGTTTAATCGATGGAAAGAAATAGAAGATATACCAAAACAAGATGATATATATACAACAATAACAAAAAAGGAAATCGATACATCTATTATAGATGTTAATAATATAGATATAAGTGTTGATATTAAAACAGGTAATAATCCAAGTAGTGATGGTATTTTAATGTTAGGTACCTATACAACTTGTGGTAATCTTTATATATGGATCGGTTCAGGTCGGACAATAGCTTTTGGTGTTCAATGTAATAAAAATAGTAGTAATGTACCAATATCATCAACATTTACAGTTGAACCAAATACAGAATATAAAATACGTGTAAAATACAATGGAACATTAGCCCAGTTATGGATAAATGAGAATTATTATAGTGAAAATAAAACGTTTAATTTCAATGCATCATTTGAATATTTAAAAATAGGAAATGGTTCTGTTAATGACAATACAACTGATACATATGATTTCACTGGAGATGCTTATATTAAAAATGTTTCAATCAAAAATTCATTCAAGCTTCCATATAGTGGTTTTCATATTAATAATATTGGAAACAGATTATTATTGAATTTTGATAATTATATTAATAAAAGAGTAAATATATTTGAATATGAAATAGGAAGTGCTGCATTAGTTGTTGATGATGATGTATATAATTTTCCAATATATATAAAAAATAGTACATTAATATATTCTACACCAGAAATTCCATTTCTAACTGGTTCGGTACATAAAGTTTATTTTATTATTGATTACAGAGGAAGTACAGATAGTGGTTGGAAATTATGGTGGGGGGCGGATAGAAATGAAGGGCAATATGTATTGGATTCATCGAATCATGCACTCACGGACAGTCAACGCTTTGGTTCAGGTGATGTAAATATAGATGGTGTAAATATTTGGAATCAATATTTTAATATGAAAAAAGATAAACTAGCATTTTATATTGAAAATGACATATTGAATACATTGATAAGTAAGGATAGAGGTAGCAATTTGAATATAGACACATTTGATACAGGAGAAAATCACACAATATTATTAAAAGACGATGATGTATATGTTACTGGTATCAATAATGACGGTGAATTGGGTGTATTGGATTTTAATAATAGATATTTATTTGAAAAAGTGAAAGTGTATAATTGGAGTGAATTGAAAATAAAAACAATGAAAAGTGGAGAAGACTTTTATATTATGTTAGATATGAATGGTATGTTATACTCATTCGGAAATAAAAATGATATGGGTCAATTGGGACATAATAATTTAAAACCTGGAAAGGATGTTAAGAAAATCGATTTTGATAAAAAGGTTGTTGATTTTGACATTGGTTTAAATCATATTATTTTATTAACAGACGATAAAAAAGTATATTCGTTCGGTGACAATAGAAATGGACAACTTGGATTAGATAGTATATTGGAATATTCTCTTACACCAAAATTAATAGATTTGTCGTTTAATGGATTATATGCAAATATTAAAGATATCGAATGTATTGATAATGAAACGTATTTGGTTGATAATTCCGATAATGTATATTATTGTGGTAATGGTATATTAAAACCAGAAAAATTAGATGATCAACATAATTATGTCTTGATAAAGAAAAATAAAAACAAGCGATTTTATAACTCACGTGGAAATGAAGAATATTATTTAGATTTATGTGGTAATTTTACATACAAAAAAATATACGATGAACCATTTTATTTTAAAGATACGGAACATATAGATACCAATAATAATAATCAATTGGAAACAGAAAAAATGTTAAAAATGATTGGAAAACCGGTTGTTACAAATGATCAAAAGACATTTGGGTCTATATATGATTATGACAATAATAGAATTGTTAGATTATTCGCTTTATTTAAAGATAAATACATAAGAAAAGGTGGTGATATAGTATCGGATGATTTAAAGGTTGTTTTTAAAGATAAGTTGTTGATGAATTCATTGGGTAATAGAATTGCAATAGAAGTAGAATTAAATGGAAAAGTCGGTTTTCAAATATATAATTTTGGTGGTGGTCAATATAGTGATGGTGATATTGAAATGAAAAATTATAAAAATATTGATGAAAATTATTATACTACGAATGGTATTATTAAATCAGAAAAGTTAGATTATGAATGGAGTGCGACTTGTGAAAGTAATTTATCATTTAATATAATAAGTTCGAATGTGGATGGAATAGAAGCAACTATAAATGATAATGAAGGGTATAGTAAATTTGATTTGGTATTAACAAATGAAGATAGCCGTGAAACAATAGATAATAGTAATAGCAAGGTTTATTCTATTATTAATTACAGTAACGATCAAGGTAATAAAGTTATTATAGAAGAAAATAGTGACGATAATACACCAAATAAAGAATATTCATTACAGAATAATGATACTATTCAAATGAAAATTGTTAATATATCAGAACGAGAAGAAATATTGGATATTAATTCTTTATGGGTACAAGTTGAATTTAATGAACCAACTTATGTAAAGCAATTTATGTTTTCATTAGCCACTAATTTTAATTCTTCTAGTACACCAAAAGAATATTATGTAGTTGGTTCGCAAGATGGTAATAATTGGTTTTCATTGGATTATGTGAATAACAATGATATAGTAACAAGTATTGATACACAACCAATAGGAAGTTATAATTATTATTATAATGGAAAATATAGAGCAAATACTTTTGTGAATAAAAAACTTAAATTTATAAGATTATTAGTTACACAGATAACTATGAAAGGTTTATGGTATGTTTGTATTATAGGAACATTGTATATTTTAGATGATAATAATAATAACATATTTACAACAGATAATACTACATTAACTTCATATTCAGATTATCCTGGCTGGCAACCCCTATCAAATTTATATATAGATAATTATGTATATTGGTCCGCATGGCATTTTGGAGGTGGTCATTTTCAAACAGCATATATTCATTATCCTGAATTAAAAAATATGAATCCCATTACAAGAGTGATATTTAAAAAAAATGAGAAACGTGTTGGTTATTACATTAATAATAGTTTAATACAAATGAGTAAGGAAATAGTAAAACATTATAATGGTTTTTCAAGAATATCATTAAAAAGACGTGGTGAAATATATAAAAAAATTAGATGGTTAAAAAAATGGGAAAAAATGAACAAAATACTATATATTGATGATAACATAGATGGTGGTAATTATAATTATCAAATTCATTTCCAAGAAAGTCAAAATATGAATATACAACAATATCTAGATACAGGTGTTGTTCAGAAAGTAGTAGATATTAATGATTTATTATTATCGCAAGTTAAAGCTGAAAGTGAAAAATATAATATAAATAATAGTAGTGTTGTGGGTGTAGAAGCAGAAATTTATTCAAATTGGAGTGATAATATAACAGAAAAGTTGTCTTGGAGCGAATTTAACACATTAATAAATGAACCCGAAGTATATACATCAATTACGAAAAAATCAATTAATGAGTATTTATTTGATGGTAATAATATTGAGATAAATGTTGATATTAAAACAGGTAATAATCCAAGTAGTGATGGTATTTTAATGTTAGGTACCGATACAACTTGTGGTAATCTTTATATATGGATAGGTTCAGGTGGGACAATTAATTTTGGTGTTCAATGTAATGGAAATGGAAGCGACTCACCCTTATATTCTGGTAATAGTACAATAGATCCAAATACAGAATATAAAATACGAGTAGGATATGACGGATCATTTGCTGAATTATGGGTCAATGGTGAATATTATTATTCTAATAAAAATTTTGTATTTAATACACCATTTGAATATTTAAAAATAGGTAATGGTTCTATAATTAATAATACATCAGAGACATATGATTTCACAGGAAGTGCTTACATAACAGTAAATAAAATATTCGATTCATTAAAAATACCAATTAATGGATTACAAGATGATATAATAGATGAATATTTGAATGATGATAGTCATTTTGAAAGAACAACATATGAGTCCATTGATTTTGACTGGAGAAAATTTCTAGATATTTTGAAACGATATAAAATACTGTCTGAAAGTGAATTTGGAATTAAACTAGGAAATCAAATTTCTAGTATTAATCTCACTAGAACAAATGGTTACTATGTAAGAAATAATAGTACATTGACAAAAATAAAGGATAATTTTGATAAAAATGATTTTGTAGATGAAGGTCTACATCCGGATTTTCCAAATATAACAAATGTGTCAACAATTAATAAAGTTGGTGGTCCCCATGGATTCTATGTATATGATGTTACTATTGATGTAAAAGTTTCCGGTGAATATTATTTTTCATTTTTTAATTATAATACACATTATCTAGAAAAAAATGTTTGCATATTGAAAATAAATAATAAATATTATCATTTTAAAAATAATGATAGAAGTTCCAATAATAGTAGAACAAAATCGATTGTATTAAATGTAAATATAAAATATAATTTTCAAGTTTATATAATATATTACAATACATCATGGGGTCTTCAGAGTGGGTTTTCATTAAGATGGACCACAAATAATCATGTCGGTAATCCAAAATTAAATAGTACCTATTATGGTAAATTCTCTGATAATATAGAAAATGTTACTGGATGGGATGATCGTTACATATCTAATACATTTTTTGATGTTGTAAGTATGCGAAGAAATATATATAATTATATTAGTGATGGATATACTATACCTAGTATTAGTTCACAAGTAATATCGGGTGATCCAATAAATAATATGTTATCAAATACACATGGGCATGATCCAATATTTAATAGTGTTGTAAAAAATGAACAAGTAGTTGGTGATAAGTTAAAAATAGTGGTTAAAGATGATGTATTTGTTTGGACGCAAAATGGTGAAGATATAGACGGAGAAGCAGAAGGTGATCGGAGTGGTGGTTCAGTATCATTAAGCAGTGATGGGGGAATAGTCGCAATTGGTGCAATTATTAATGATGACAATGGTTACCATAGTGGTCATGTACGCGTGTACGAATGGAATGGATCAGTATGGGTGCAACGTGGTGAAGATATAGACGGAGAAGCAGAAGGTGATCGGAGTGGTGGTTCAGTATCATTAAGCAGTGATGGATCTATAGTAGCAATTGGTGCTTATCATAATGATGGTGTCAATGGTTTATATAGTGGTCATGTGCGCGTGTACGAATGGAATGGTTCAGCATGGGTTCAGCGTGGTGGTGATATAGATGGAGAAGCAACAGGTGACCGTAGTGGTTGGTCAGTATCATTAAGTAGTGATGGGGGAATAGTAGCAATTGGTGCTTATGATAATGATGGTGTCAATGGTGACTATAGTGGTCATGTACGGGTGTACGAATGGAATGGATCAACGTGGGTTCAGCGCGGTGGAGATATAGATGGAGAAGCACAAGGTGATTATAGTGGTCAATCAGTATCATTAAGCAGTGATGGGGGTATAATAGCAATAGGTGCTTATTATAATGATGGTGTCAATGGTTTCTATAGTGGTCATGTGCGTGTGTACGAATGGAATGGATCAGCATGGGTTCAGCGTGGTGGTGATATAGATGGAGAAGCAGAATATGATCAAAGTGGTCGTTCAGTATCATTAAGTAGTGATGGTGGAATAGTAGCAATAGGTGCTGTCTTTAATGGTACTCGCAGTGGTCATGTGCGCGTGTATGAATGGAATGGTTCAGCATGGGTTCAACGCGGTGGTGATATAGATGGAGAAGCAGAAGATGATGATAGTGGTCATTCAGTATCATTAAGCAGTGATGGAAGTATAGTAGCAATAGGTGCTTATTATAATGATGGCAATGGTGATCAAAGTGGTCATGTGCGTGTGTACGAATGGAATGGATCAGCATGGGTTCAACGCGGTGGTGATATAGATGGAGAAGCAAAAGGTGATCAAAGTGGTCATTCAGTATCATTAAGCAGTGATGGATCTATAGTAGCAATAGGCGCAGATAGTAATGATGGCAATGATGACAATGCAGGCCATGTTCGTATTTATAAATATGAAAAACAATTTGATGCTAGACGTTTTGAATATTATATAAATGATATATTATTACATCAACATGAAAGTGACATTGATGATATTGAAGCCTCATGTTTTATAAAAGGATTAGAATATAATACTTATGAAACAATTGGTGACATCTCTGTAACACCAAAGACAGATAAAAAAATAATACAATTTGAAAATAATAAGAAAATAATAGGATATAGGTTTAATGTTCATCCAGAAGCAGGTTCCAATGGTCCAAAAAATATAGACATTAAATATTTGAATAAAAATACAAATAATATGGAACAAATAGATTTTAATTTATATGAAGTTGATTCAAAATATAATATGTATAATCCCCCAATAATCGATACATCGATGGCTATATCAAACGGTACCGATAGAAAATATTACTTATTAATATTTGAAAATACAATTTCAACTAATAAAATACAAATATTTTGTACAAATCATGATCACCCCACGTATTGGAGTAATTGGGATGCAAAATTAATACTTGAAAGTGGTGAATCTCCATTATTTAATAATGTTAAATGGTTGTATAAAAAAGATGTTATAAATTCAGCTTATATGAATGATATTGGTGATAAAATTTCATTAACAACGCGTAGTGGGGGATATGTATATGGATTATCAAATAATGAATGGAATATTGTAAATAATCCAATTTATTTGGAGAATAATTTTGATTCACAATATCAAAATAAATTTATTACATTAGATTCTACAGGAAAACGTGTTGCTTTATATGATAAAAAAGATTTTAATATATTTGATAGAATATTATACAATTTAAGTACACCATTAAGCAGTGACAAATGGAAGTTTTACAATTATTCCAAACAATTGACAATAACAAATGAAATAAATTATAATTATTGTACTGTATTGTTTAAATTGAATCAAAATAGTAAAACTGTTATTAATTATACAAAATACTCATCGCATAGTAGTCACAATATATTTATGGGAATACAAACAAAACCAGCGCGAGTTGGAAAGTATCATGGAGGTAGTGCCACAGGCAATGGAAATGGTGGCATAGACCAATATTTTGTTGAAAGCAATGGTTCACACATCTTCATAATTGATTTGATAAATAAAAAATTAATACACGATGATGTAATACATAGTATAAATGCCGATATATTAGATGATAATAGTGAAATTTATTTGGGTGTATATGATGGAACAGTTGGCACTGGTACTCAACATATAACATTTAATTATGTATATGAATATACAACAGATGAGACAAATCAACATATGCAAATATATAACGATGTATCGAGTGAATGGATGCATGATCAATATGCTTTAACAGATAATAATATATTTGTTAATTCAATTGTTCCCAATAGTAATATAACAAAAATTGCAACTGAAAATATTGAATTGGGTCAAAAACATATAGATGTATTTGAATTAAATGACAATTACTTTAATGATGGATATTCAAAACGTGATATTTCTATTAATATGAATGAAACAATGTCAAATAATGCATATAAAAATGCAGGTATATTAAAAGTAGATAGTTCTAATACATTTATTGTTGATGTTAATACAAATAAATCAATTGACATTGACAATATTGATAAAGTAATTGGTATCAGAAGCAGTGTTATTGAAACAAATAATGGAAATGCTGAAAGTGGTGTATTAGAATATTGCGATAAGGGATTGTATGAAACAATGGGTATTTTTAGAGCGAACAATGATAATGCTCTTTATGTTAGTAAGAATAAATATAATGTATTTAATTCTGATTATATAGGTGCTGAAGCAGTGTATTTTAGTGGTGATGATAACAATGCACATGGTTCATTTGAATTATTTGAATTAGAAAATAATTTAAGGAATGGGTTTGAAATAAATGGTAATAAAAATATTAATATTATTAATAATGATAGTATTATATCATTAGAATCAGTTGTTATTAGAAATGGTGATAGATTAGCAATAAAGGCTAGGCAAAAAGAATCATATGAATTAACAAATTATTTAATTCAAATACAGAACAATTTGAAAAATAGTGATATTAAAATGTCAGGTAACGGTGTCAAAATAGCTTTATTAGATAAAAGTACATATCAAATAAAATTATATGAACAAACTGCAAATGGTTGGAATACTGAAATAATGAAACATTATAAAAATGTAAAAATGTTTTCATTTGATAAAATGTTCAATTCGATAGTTGTTAATAACACTCTATATGATAATAATATACAAGACTTAGTTCAAAGACTTAGTGTTAATAAAATATCAACAAAAATGGATACAGAACGTTTATACAATAATAATCAAATAAAATCAGCATATGCTAGTAGCCAAAAAACTTCTGTTAATAATTTGTTTAATACTAGTACGACATCAACATATAGTTCATATTCATCAACTGATAAACCTGTGGTTGGTAATTGGAGTGATAAAGCATTTCCAGATAATACAAATTATAAAAGTTTGTTAATAATGGATAATGGTGACCTAAATTATGTAAAGGGACCATGGATTCGCGTTGACTATCATGATGAAATATACATAACAAAAATTAAATTATATAACAAAAAAGATATCACCAAAGACTATGTTGTTAAGAAGATAAAAATATTTGCTAAAAATTTTTATGATGAAGAAATGTCGATAAACCCAAGTAGTAGTTTCACGCCTTATGTATCGGGTATGAATTTTTCCAGAGGGTGGGTAGAATTAAAAACAGATGATTATAATGATGGTATTTCATTACATACACCATCAATGTTGGATAATTCAAATGTTGTAGTTATTAATAATCCAGGATATTATAAATCAATTTTAATTTTTTCACAATCATTTTATTTAAATAATTTTATACCATATAATTGGGATGATTATGGTAATTATAAAGTGGAATTTTCAATGGTGGAAACATTTATAGCCGATAGTGAATGGGGTGCAAGTGGTGAAATATTGGACTCTAGAATAATTCAAAGAGATTTTAATTTTTATAAATTAGGCGATGATATAGATGGGGAAGCAGAAGGTGATCGTAGTGGTTGGTCAGTGTCATTAAGCAGTGATGGATCTATAGTAGCAATTGGTGCATATGGCAATGATGGCAATGGTACTAACGGTGGTCATGTGCGCGTGTACGAATGGAATGGATCAACGTGGGTTCAGCGCGGTGGAGATATAGATGGAGAAGCACAAGGTGATTATAGTGGTCAATCAGTATCATTAAGCAGTGATGGGGGTATAATAGCAATAGGTGCTTATTATAATGATGGTGTCAATGGTTTCTATAGTGGTCATGTGCGTGTGTACGAATGGAATGGATCAGCATGGGTTCAGCGTGGTGGTGATATAGATGGAGAAGCAGAATATGATCAAAGTGGTCGTTCAGTATCATTAAGTAGTGATGGTGGAATAGTAGCAATAGGTGCTGTCTTTAATGGTACTCGCAGTGGTCATGTGCGCGTGTATGAATGGAATGGTTCAGCATGGGTTCAACGCGGTGGTGATATAGATGGAGAAGCTGCATATGATCATAGTGGTTGGTCAGTATCATTAAGCAGTGATGGTGGAATAGTAGCAATAGGTGCATATAGAAATGATGGCAATGGTTACAATAGTGGTCATGTACGCGTGTACGAATGGAATGGATCAGCATGGGTGCAACGTGGTGGTGATATAGATGGAGAAGCAGAAGATGATGATAGTGGTCATTCAGTATCATTAAGCAGTGATGGAGATATAGTAGCAATTGGTGCTAGAAATAATGGTGGTAATGGTTTCTATAGTGGTCATGTACGCGTGTACGAATGGAATGGATCAGCATGGGTGCAACGTGGTGCAGATATCGATGGGGAAGCAGCATATGATCAAAGTGGTTGGTCAGTATCATTAAGCAGTTATGGAAGTATAGTAGCAATTGGTGCTTATTATAATGATGGTGTTAATGGTGCCAGTAGTGGTCATGTACGGGTGTACGAATGGAATGGATCAGCATGGGTTCAACGTGGTGGTGATATAGACGGAGAAGCAAAAGGTGATTGGAGTGGTCGTTCAGTATCATTAAGCAGTGATGGAAGTATAGTAGCAATAGGCGCAGATTATAATGATGATAATGGTGACGGTAGTGGTCATGTTCGTGTATATTCATTATTTAATATTAAAACGAATGAAGAAAAAATAGAAATGTCTGGTGATGGAAATACTGTTCTTTACTGTTCAAATGTACTTAATAATAATAATAAATTACAATTAATAGCAAATGTTTATAAAAAAAATATATCATTGGATATTTGGGAAAAAGAAAGTGTTGAAATAGATGATATAATAAATAAAAATAAACTAATTAACATAGTTATAAATAACAATGGTAATGTATTTGCTGTTGCTACAAATGATTTTGGAGTAAGAATATTTAATTATAGTTCAAAATGGATAAATACAGGGAATATAAATACAGGAAGTTTTAATATAAATGCACCAAGTATAGCAATAAATCGTTTGGGAAATATATTAGTTATTGGTAATCCAATAAATAGCACGGATAATAATTATAATATTGAACAAGTAACAATATATAAATATGAAAATAATGAATGGACCATATATGGTAATAAAATAGATTCGCGAATTGGGGGAGGGAAATCATTATCATTATCTGAAGATGGAAATATATTAGTTATTGGTTCACCACAGTATAACGAATTTGGAGGAATTCAAAAATATAGATTCAAAAATAATAAGTGGATAATGGAAGATGAAATTATTGGGTATAATATAAATAAACAATTTGGAAAAAATTTAATTATAAACAATTATGGAAATACAATTAGTGTAATAGATGATGAATTTTTATATACATATAATTTTGTTAATAGTGCGGTTATATCATATTTCATAAATAATGTTTTACAAAAAGAAACAGCATATCAAAGTGAAGGTTCTAGTATGAATATTAAATTAACTTCAAAAACAAAGGGTGATATATTCAGAAATGTACGATGGATAACAGAAAACGAGCAAAATTTTGATTTTATTGGAATTCATGATATTTCAATGTTGAACGTTAAAAAATATAATTTTGGAATGCAAAAAACAAGTAATAACAATATTGACATATATGAATATGGTAATAAAGTATACTCTGATACACAATTGGTGAATAAAGATGATATATTGAAAATACAATTAAAAAATGTAAATAAAGATTATGCAAAGTTTAATGTGGGACAAATAAATAATGACAAGAGCTCGGAACATAAAAAAAATATTGCAATAAATGAAGATGGAAATGTATTTGTTATTAGTAGATATGATGAAACGAATGATACATTAATAATTAATAGACAAGTAAGATCGTTATGGTTGCAAATAGAATTTTCTGAAATACGTTATATTAAACAATTGATATTTGCCGGTGATGGTGATAAAACACCAAAAGAATATTATGTGGTTGGTTCAAAAAATGGAGAAGATTGGGATTATATAATGTTTATTAGTAATCCAGATATAGAAATGGATAATAATTTATCAATTGGTAATTATAATTATGTTTATAAAGGTAAATATAATGCATTACATAATATTAATAATAATTATAAATATATAAGAATTTTGGTTCAAAAAATGTTTCGAGAATTTTCAAATGTTAAATTTAGTTTATTAGAAATTTTAGATGAAAATGATAATAATATAATATTAGATTCTAACATAACAGGTATTGATTTATCTGTGAATATTATAGATACAGTACTAAGAAATACACATATAGAACTAAATAATTTATTTGCAATTTTGACTATAAGAGCTGAATGGTTACATATTGATCTAGGTGGAGAAAAATATATAGAAGACTTAATAATGTTAGGTGGTACCGATTTAAGACATGAAAATGATTATACTCGTTATTATGGAAGAGCACCTGGTAATTATTATATTACTGGTTCTAATGATGGAAATAATTGGTTTTATATTGATTCTGTGAATAATCCAAAGATAAATAGTGACAAAATAGAATTGCCACACGGAAGATATGATTATTTATATGACGGAAAATATCATGCTTATCATAATGTAAAATCAAATTATAGATATATACGCGTATATGTGTTAGAACCAATATCAAATTCTACACATTTTGCTATAGCTAATATTTATATTCGTGATAATAATGAAAATGACTATGTATCTGGATTATCAGATAGTAATTTTACATCATCATCACAATATTCCGGTTCAGAATATCATGCACACGCGGTAAAATCTCAAAACAGTTTTTATTTTGAAAGTGGTAACGAATATACGAATGGTGTTTATACTGGTGATGAACCAATTATTACATTAAATATTATTGACACAACAGTATCGTTCACTTTGAATGAATCACAAAAAGGCACAATGAATAATGATTATATTAAAGTTTATGAAAGAGATTATAATAGTTATAAACAAATCGGAGAAACAATAATAGAACCATCAAGTAATGTTTTGTTCGGTCATTCAATTAATGTGAATAAAAATGGTGATATATTTGCTGTAAGTGCTCCACATAAAAATAATAAAAAAGGCACTGTATCTATATTCAAATATAGTGATGAATCTACGATTGAATTGACAGATATTTCAAATATTAACATGGATAAATTTAATATAACAGGTATCGTAGAATTGGATGACGAATCAATTCAATTGGGATACGCGCGTAGTGTGAAACATATAAGTACCGAAAATAATAATTATGGATTAGAATTTATTTTGAATAATGATAATGAATTTAATGTCGGTGTTACTGGTAATACTGGTAATAATATAGAATATGGTTTTAGAAATGATGCATCTGGTAATTTATATATATATGAAAATAATAGTGATACTCGGTATATAGGCGAATATTCATTTGAAAATCGGTATAAATTAGAATTACAGAAAAATATGTATGTTGATAGTGGTAATGTATTTAATATAGAGACAATAAATGAAAATGGTGATTATTTAATTGATGTATATATTAATAATGATACAACCGTAATGGGTTCTGTGATATTAAATAATACATATCCATATGGAAAGGTTGATATAGAGATAATAAATGAGGATAATACGAGGATTAAGATTGGAGATAGTATAATAAATACGAATAATTCATATCAATTGAATAAAATATATAAAGTTTCGGATGATGCTACAAAAATGGTAATTGGTTATAAAGATAATAATACTGGTTATATAAATAAATTAGAAGTGTATCGCTATACAGGTATTGTAGAAAGTGATAATTTTATTATGTTATCAGATTTTAGTGGGTTAGAACAGTATTATTCTGCAAATAATTTAATTCAAAAAAAAACAGGGGGTGAAGGTTGGAATGCGTCTGCGCGAAGTATTGATGGATTTAATTTTAATTCATCAAATATTTATGGTATGGAAGTAGATGTATTTCATTCACAAGATGTAAGTATGCAATCAATGATTGGTATTACAACAAATCCAGTTGATATACAACAATCAGATGCTTCATTTGAATATGCATTTTATAATAACAATGGTGAATTATATATTTCAGAAAAAGGGCATATAATAGATAATGAAGGAGTTAGTTTTGCTCAAATAAATAACGGTGATAAATTGAAATTGATTTTCACTGATGCAAATGAATATGTTAAAAAAGGTACAGAAAATATAAAAGGGTTTAATTTTGGTTTAGATAGTGAGTTTAATTATAATGATAAAATTACATTAAGTGCCAATAATGAAATATTATTAGCAACAAGACACGAACAAGATAAAAGATTTTTTATGTTTTTTAAAATGAATACTATGGAAAAGTGGATAATAGATACTTCTTTTTCGGAAATATTTTCAAGATATGACAATGATAAGTATGCGACAAAATATAAAATAAAATTAAATAATGATGGTAGTAAGTTAACGTTGTGCCATATTATTAAGAATGGTAACACAAATTATGAGTTCAAAGTAAAAATATATGAAAATATAGAAGGCATTTGGAATAAAATACATGATATTACTGCACACGAATTTAAAAAAACAAGTGGTAACTTATCACAAACACTAATAACAGGCAATTATAAAAGTAGTTATGATATGTGTCATATATTGCTTGATATTGATGTTGATTATGAAATGACATTAATATCATTTGTAGCTGCAATATATTTTGCATATGATCGGTATGATGATTATGGTAGAATGATTTCAAAAACACTAGAATATGTTGATGGTCAATGGGAAAAAACATTACTTGGTGAAGAAAATAATTATTGGGCTAGTAATTTTTCTGTAGGTCAGGGATATGATAAAGATAAATATATGTTGGGTTCATTTAATACAAAAATAGAATCAAATAATATAGTATATTTTAATACAAACCATTCAAATATAACTGCTCAATGGGAAAAAAGTAACGCAGTATGGGAAAAAAGTAATATAAATTCTTATTCATATTTAAAAATATCAAAAAATGGTAATGTTGGAGTAGATTTAATAAGTATAAACTCGCGATCAGGATATGGATCACCTTTTTGGGGTGCAATAAAATATGAATATATTTATATTAAAATATATGAAAAAGATGCTGATACGATGGTGTTTAATACAGTTGTTAATATAGATAATAGTGCAAAATATAATTATTTTGTAAATGTTAATAAACAATATTCGTCTGAATGGCGATTAATGTCTACACAACCGATCATTGGTTTTGAAATTAGTAATGATGGCAATAATATATTTGTGTGTTATTACGTTATTGAAGATGGTGCATTATTAATATGTGTTGATGTGTATTATAAAGATCTTGGTGAATGGAAAATATATCAAAAAGCAAGTAGTTTTGATACAAATAAATATGATATTACAAATGACCATAGTAATATGAATTATAGCAGTACAATGAACTCGGGTTATGAAAACACAAATTTTTATAAACAAATTAGTAAGATGGGACCTACAAAAGATTGGACATCACTGTATGCTTATGATGACTTGTTTTTAAGTAGTATAGACGGAAAGTACGTGATATTTTATAATTTAAAAGATTATAATAATATTGAAATATTAACTATGGCCCAACTAAAATATACAAAAGCAGTATATTATATTAATAATTCTGAAATATATTCCAGTGTCACACCAACCTATGGAAATTATGCATATATTGATATGTCCATATATAATGAGGGAAATGCTTTTGAAAAATTATCTTGGGTCAAACAAGAAGATGTTGTGGATGTAGGTTGGTTTCAAATGGGACAAACATTATTAACAATACCAAATGAATATAAGATAACATCAATAGATGTAGATAATAATATAGATAACATAGCTTTATATATTACAAGGAATGGTGTTGGAAAGGTCATATTATATCATTGGTTAAATGATGGGTATAGTTTAAATAATGTAGAAATGATCGAATATAAAAATATTGATGAAAATTTATATAATACAACTGGTAAGATACGTAAAGTATCAGGTGGCGCAGTTTGGAATGCGAGTTGTAGAAGTTTGAAATCGTTTGATTTAAGTTCAAATATTAAAGGGGTTGAATTTTATATATCGGACAATAACTTGCAAGAATCTTATATTGGATTAACATCATTATCTAATGATTTATTAGATGTTAGTAACAATATTGAATTCTCATTATTAAGAACACCTGGTGGTGTGAAAAATAATAGTAAGTTTGTTATTTATGAATCGAGTATTGAAAAGTTGAATATTGGAGATGATAATATTGAAAATACATTATATATTAGAGATAAAATATCTATATTTGTGAATAATAAACATGTTGAATTTTATTTGAATAACGGCTTGGTTTATACAAGTGAAAAAGAAGTGTCTGGTAATGATATATATTTATATATGACAGTAAAAGAAGAAGGTAATGTTTTTGAAGAAATTACATGGAGTAGAAAGGATGATTTTGATTGGATACAAAGGGGTAGTGAAATGATGTCCATTGAAATTAGTAATAATATTGATATATTACTTGATTCCGAAAACAAATTAAATTCTTTGAATCAAGATAAAGTTGATAAGTTGCAAGAAATTTCTATTGAAGAAAGTAATTTAACTTATTTAACGAATCAATATGAGTTAAATGTTATTGAATTAGGTAATGCAAATAGTAGATATAATACAGCGTTAGAGGATAACGCAATAGCAATTAATCAATATAACAATGCTGTTTCAGAAAAAAATAGATTAAATGGTATATATGATGAAAAAGTGATTGAATTTGATGATGCGTCTATGAATGTTCTGTTAAAACAGAGTGAGCGAAATGGATATGAAATTATAAAAAATGAGAGAGAAAACATATATACAAATCATCGTAATAATGTTTTTATTCCTGCTGAAAATGATAAAACTAAAAAACAAAATACATATAATAGTAAGAAAAACAAATACTATAATGAAAGAACAGCATACAATATTGCGTACAGTATGTATCAAAATTCTTATGTAGGTTGGCCAATTTACCAATATACAATGTCGTATCCCAGTAGGACAAATTTAAATAATGCTAGCTATGAAAAAGACCTTGCGTATAATAATTTGTATAATGCAAAAGAAGATTATGATAAAGAATATTCTACTTATCAAACAAATTTGAATGTTTTCAATACGTATTCGAGTTATTTTGATCAAGCGGTAACAGATCTACAAGAAGCTGAACAAAATAAAATTGATGCAGCTAGCACACTTCAAACAGCTGAACAAAATAAAATTGATGCAGCTAGCACACTTCAAACAGCTGAACAAAATAAAACTGCTGCAAATATTGAATTAAATGATTCTTCGATGAATTTATTTATTACAGATAATAGTAAAAATAAGTTTTTCAATGACAAAAACAGTAAGATGGACGATATTGTAATATTGAAAGATCAACATACAAGTATTGAATTAGATATAAACAGTGTTGGTGTAATTTGGAATTTATCAAATAATTTAAGAAAATTGGCAAACGTTATTCATAGTAATAATGGTAATCGCATATTGTTGGTAGAACCATTTGAAAACACTATAATAATGACCCAATTTGATTATAATAACAACAATTGGAATATTAAAAATACATTGGTGTTTGATTATAATTATAAAGAATTAGATTATCACTATAGTTTTGATATAAATTATGACGGAAATATAATAGCAATGGGTTTAACAAATGAAAATGCTAATGCGGGGATTGTAAAAATATATGAATTATCGGGTGGCGAATTAATATTTAAAAATAATATATATGGGGAACATCCAAATGTATATTTCGGTTCAAATGTAAGATTAAACCATGAAGGCAATGTGGTTTCCATTGTGTCGAATTACAATAACGACACTATATATAGTAATAAATCAAATATTAAAATATATGAAAATCATGAAAATACATGGACGCAAAAATATACTTCCATTATCAATAATAGTAACAAAATAATGTATTATACGAATGAAATATATATAAAAGACAATGGCAATATAGTTACATTTCAAACCAATGGAGTTGTTGGAAATAATATAGTTGAAAGGAATATTTATACATATAAATATGTTGAAAATGTAATGAAATATTATGTTAATGATAATTTAATACATAGAGGAATATATAATGTTAATAATGACGTATATTTATCATTTAACATTTATAATAAAAACGAAATTATTAAAGATATAAAATATATATATCACAATAATTGGAATAAATTGGGTAGTGATATTGTGGGTATATCCGATGGTGATGAATGTGGATTTTCATTGGCAATGAATAATATAGGTGATAGAATAGTTGTTGGGTATCCAAAACATGGTTCTGGATTGGTAAGAGTATATGATTATTCAAATAATATATGGAACCAAGCAGGAAGTAGTATTGTGGGTATATCCGATGGTGATGAATGTGGATTTTCATTGGCAATGAATAATATAGGTGATAGAATAGTTGTTGGGTATCCAAAACGTGGTTCTGGATTGGTAAGAGTATATGATTACTCAAATAATATATGGAATCAAGTTGGTAGTGATATTGTGGGTATATCCAATGGTGATGAATGTGGGTATTCAGTAAGTATTGATAAAAGCGGAAATACAATAGCTATTGGTTTGCGAAATTATAATGATAATGGTATAGTACAAATATATGAAATATATGCAAATGAATGGGTTCAGCAATATGAAAATATAGTTATATCCAATGCTACACATATCGGTATGAATTGTAAGTTAATGAAAAATACATTATTGGTTGTTGATTTTGTAAATTCAAGTAACGAACAAGAAAGTAAGGTTTTCGACTTGTTACAATTGAATAATGTGAATGGAAATTATAATATACAAGGAACTATAATGTCTTATACGAATGATGGTAATATTATTTCAACATATAAAAATAATGAAATAGAATTATATTTATTAAGTGATACATTAATAGATTATTATATTAATGGAAAAAAAATATATTCAAGTAGAAGATTTTTTAAATACAATAGTTCACATATAGTTTTTAGATATTTAATAAATAATTATTTACAAAAAGACTATGAAAGTTTTAAAGAATTGAGATGGATTCGAAATTACAATGATATGGTTAACAAAATTGGGAATAAAATAGAAATACAAGATTATAATGATAAAATATCTTATGATTTGGATATGTCATATAACGCTATTATAATTGGAAAACCATATAAAAAAAGAGGGGATAAAAGTTTTGGTGAAGTAGAAGTATATAAATACGACAATGAAAATTGGAGTAATTATTTAAATAAAATAAATGGATCACAAATGAATTCCATGATTGGTGATACGGTAAAGATATTTAATAATGGAGAAAATATAATGATTAATGTACCAAATTTAATGATAGATTCAAACAATACGGGATATATAGACCTGTATTCTTATTCGGAATCATTAATAAATGTATTAAAGAAAGATATACAACATGTGGCTTATGGTCCAAATCATGCATTATTATATGACAATATATCCGAATCAATTAATGATAATGTTGTTAAGGTCTTTGGTGAATGGATTGAAATAGATTTGACAGAAACAAAGTTCATTGATTATATGTTGTTATTGGGTGGTGACAATAATACAAATAATAGTTATATGAATAATTTTGGTAGTTCACCAGGTGAATATTATGTTATTGGTTCAAATGATGGTGAAAAATGGACATATATTGATTATATAAAAAATGCAGTTGATAAAACAAATAATATGGATATTGAACTACCTTATGGTAGTTATTCACACCAAGCAAATTTTATTGAAATTAAAAATAACAAGTCTTACAAAACAAGTGTTGTCTCTGATTTTTCATTAAACAAAGGTTCATATTCATTAGAGCAAGCAACATTTTTATTGAGAAATAATAAAGAGTATTATGCTATGCAAGATAATGAATCACACAACGTATATAACTTTTATACTACAGAATTTGTAACAAATAATATAGAAACAAATACAAATTCCACACTATATTTATTTGATAAAAGATATTATTCAAAACATGATATTGATGATGAATATAGATATATTCGATTATATGTTTTAAAACCAATAAATTCAAATTCTACACATTTTAAAATTGGAAATCTTATTTTGTATAATAAAAATGATAATATAGATTTGTTGCATAATTTAAGAGATGATTTATTTAAATCAAGCGATTCATCTTATAATGCATGGTTTATAAATAATAAATATAATGAATATTATCAATCAAGTAATACATATTCACCTGATATATATTCCAGAGGACATTATACCGGTAGTGAATTTATTGATATAATAAATAGAAATAAATTGTCAATATTATATTCTTTTGGTATGAATAATGATAATGAGTTAGGTATAGAAACTGAATACAAGTCATACATATTTAATTCAACAATATATGAAACTAATGAAATAGTATTCTTTAAAAATTTAAAATTTCAAAATATAATTGTTATTGACGAACTTACTCAAATGAATAAGATAGAATTTGTACATGAAAAAACATTGACTGATACACAACCAAGCAGTATCATTATTGAATATTATGATGAAATATTGCAAAGGTATGTAGAAATTGAAAATGGAATATTATATAGAATGGATACTCGTTCTATTAATGCAAAATATAATATAAAAATATTACCATCAAATGTTACATTTAATTCTGATGTAACATATTATTACTTATTTGAAAATATAATTACCAAAAATATAAGACTCACATGTATTCCAATAGTTCCGACAATGAATGAATCAAGAATTATACACTTTAAAATTATTAAAAATAATGAATCAAATACGTTTTTAAATTCCATGATTCATTCAAGACATTTATCTATATATAAAGACAAAAATAAATCCAATAATTCCATTAAAATGAAAAATATATCAAATATTTATGCAAATGATAAAGAAAGTATAATTATAGATGAAAATAATAAAATTCATGTTACTGGAACAAAGTTAAATGATTATTTCGAATATCAGACAAATGATAATAATATAAATATAAACAAATTAACACAATTAAATAATATTAAATTAATACCAAATATAAAAAAGATAACAAGTAGTGATAATAATAATTATATACTTGATTATGAAAATAATTTATATAAATCCAATAACAATAAAGATAATTTATATACAAATTTATATGAAAAGGTTGAACATGATATAGATATTGATATTTCAAATATTTATGCGGGTTCAAACCATGTTATAATATTGGATGTTTGTAATAATATTTATGGAATTGGACAAGATATATGTGGTCAATATTATTCAAATGGTAAGAATAGTACATTAATTGAATATAAAAAAGCCGTTCAAGTTAAAACAGATGGCGTAAATGATATATTTGTAAATAGCAGTAATAATTATTCAACATTATTGTATTTATATGATGGTAGTATAAATATATATTATAATAAAGCAGCTGATACAGAAAATAGTGTATGGGATGATATCAGTATAAATCATTATGATATAAAACAGTTGAATTTTAAGGATTCGGATATACAAAGTAGTTATTTGGATATTTCAGGTGATATTTATTTTGCTGGTAAGAACGACAATGAATTGTTTGGAGAATATAATCTAACTAGAAGTGATATATTTAATAAAATAGAAAAAGTATATGAGAAAAATAAATGGAAACAAATGGTATCGTCTAACACACATACATTATTTTTATCAAATAAAAAGGTCATTCGCGGATTTGGTAGTAATGATTATAATGAATCAATAGATGTATCAAATATGAATATATTGAATGTATATACCGGAGATAATTATAGTATTATTTTAGATTATTCGAATAATGTATATGGTATTGGTAAGAATGATAAAAAACAATTAGGAATTGATTTATCAGATATAATTTTAGAATATACAAAAATAGATGTATCAAATATTCAACATGTAGTATGTGGTAATAATCATACATTTTTTATTGATAGTGAAAATAATGTATATTCTTGTGGTGATAATTCGTATAATCAATGTTTTGTTAAAAATAATGGTATGAATGTAGCATCACTACAAAAAATAAGTTTGGATTTTAATGTTAAAAAAATAGTTTGTGGTGATGATTATACAATAATGAATGATCAAAGTGGAAATGTATATGTAAATGGATATAATAGTAATGGTCAATTGGGTGGTTTTATTAATTTGAAATCATTTTATACACCTTATATAGATATTCAAAATGGAGTATTTAATAATCATAAAGATACAATGTATAAACATGTATTATATAATATAAATGATATGTCATATCAATTATCAAATGAAGTTTTGTTTGATATAACATTCTTTTATACAGATGACATAAATGATGAATTAGAAACAATATTAGTATATGGTAATGAAGTAGATTCAAATGAAAATGTTTATATTGGTATTCAAAATAATAAGATAATTGTTGATAACAAATACGTAATCATTGATAAATTGTATTATAACGATGTTGTACCTGGTAAGTTTATTAATGGAGCAGTTACTGTTGTAGATGATATTGTTGTAACTGGTGAAATTGATACAATATCAAATATAACAATAATATTGGATAATATACAACATACATGGATTAGTGATTTAATAATAACCCTTACACATGTAGAAACAAATACAACCGTAGGATTACTACATGGTAATGGGGGAAGTACTGATAATTTGATAAATATAAAATTAAATGATATACACACAAATGATCCAGGGGAAATAAATAATATATCAAGTAATGATTTTTATACAAAAGATTCTAATGGTAGAAGTTATTTAAGCGACTTTTATGGTGAAAATATAAATGGTACTTGGAGATTGGAAATAGTGGATACTGATACAGCATATGATCATGGAAATTTGCATAAATGGTCTATACTGTTTAATGATAACCCAGGTTATTATGTTAATATAAATCAGTATATAAATAATTATGTCAATTTGAAATGTTATATAAACAGTGATATGTCGTTATGCTCAATTGTTGTGAATGATGATTATAAAAACAAAAAAATATATAATAAAAAAATTAATATACCAGCAAATGGGAATATATCTATTGGTACATCAAATCATGAAATAGAAGAAAATAAATTTAATAATGTAATTCATAATGTTAGGCTATATAATGACGTTAATATAGACGACATATATGATGTTTCTTATTACAAACAAGATATTTATTCAGTTATAGATGAAAATACATATGATGCTTATTATGAATACCAACAAATAAGAAATAAGAGATTTTATATGAACAGTAATCAACTTTATTTATTGGATAAAAAAAATGATGTATATAAGATAGGAAAGGAATCAAAATGGGAATTAATGTATGGTATAAATTATACATTATCGGAAATGACAAAACAAAATGATATATCAAATATAGATTTTATGTATGTAAATGATGATATTGAATATTATTATACAAATGATAAACGATTATATGGTAGAGGTTTAATAGAATATTTTGGAATAGAAAATGATAGTATCATTTTCTATGATGAACTAAAAGAAATATCATTGTATTATCCAAATGAAGATCTTCAAATATTGAATACTTTTAAATTAAGTTATTTAATAAGTTATATTAACTATATCCAATCCAATATTTCATACGAATACAACAATAATACATATAAAAAATTGGAACAATACTTGTCGCCAAACAAATATATTGCAAATATGACTTTTGAAACTAAATATAATTTGAAAGATAATAGTTTGACATTTAAAAAGAGTGAAATTGTTAATTATGAAAATAAAGATGTTGATTCTATGATGAGAAAAAATAAATTGGAAGGTAATTATATTGAATTTAAAGTTCATAATACAAATGAAAATGGTGAAATTGTTATTAAGAATAGTATGATGTTTGAAAGGTTTGAGACAACACAACAAATTATTTTGTTTGATAATAACATTAAATTATATAAAATAAATAGTAGTAATAATAATTTATTAAATATAGTTTCAAGTCGTGGAATTATAAATGATAATTTTAATAATAAAAAGGTAATAGAAAGTAATGAATCAAATTCTTATGCATTATTCACTGGATATACTATGGGTAACAAAGTAAAGGGATATAAAGTAAGGTTAAATAATGTGGAAAATAATATAAGATTTGGAATTGTCTCTAGTGATACTCATACTAGTTTTTCAAATATGAGATATGCTATAGATTGTAGTAATGGAAAAATGCAAATTTATGAAAATAATATTTTAAAATTAGATACAAATGAAATACTTAAAAAACACGATGAGGTAAAAATTGTTTGGAATGATTCATTCATTTGGAAACTGTATGGTTCTGAAATCTTTGGAAATACAAACAGTACTCCTGTTATTTACAATGACAACAAAACACAAAGTTGGTCGAAAAGCATATCTATAAATAATGATGGAACAATAATTGCTGTTGGTGAACCATGGTACAATGTAAATGGTAAGAAAATAGGTGCGGTTAGAGTATATAAATATGAAGGTGATATTTGGGTATTACGTGATAGCATATATGGTTCAAACTATTCAGAGTTTGGTTGGAAGGTTAGACTAAGTTCGGATGGAAATGTATTATTAGTTTCAAGTAGTATAAGATATAACAATTATAATGGAATGGTAAATGTATATCGATATGAAAATAATAGTTGGAATGAAAAAAACATTGTTTCATTGCCAAATGGTAGTTGGTGGTATATGGGACATATGATAACAATGAGTTCGGATGGAAATATTATAGCATTTTCGACAATAATGTCTGATCCAGGGGTTTGGAATAATGGGTGGAATTGGATTTCTTATGGGAAAGATGTCGGTGAATTATACGTTTATGAATGGAATGGCACTAGTTATAATAATAAAAGTTCTCATGGAAATATTATGGGTGAGGCAAGTTATGATTACCTTGGTGGTTCTATTCAATTATCACATGATGGAAAATCTATTATTGTTGCATCTAGTAGAAATGATGATGGTGGTAATAATAAAGGAAGTGTTAGAGTATATAAATGGAAACGTTACACACTAGAGGATCAAGTAAATGATAAATATCATAATACGGGATTTATTCAGAATACACTGCAACCAAAACCAATTATTATAACGTCATATAATAATAACGATGGTGTCGCTCCAATTATAGGTACATATTATTGGATACAAATTGGCGATGATATACATGGTTATGGTGATAATTTATGGAATTGGGATTCCAATTATAATGATCTTCAAAATGTTTCAATAAACGGTGATGGTACAATAATAGCAAAGGGCTACCATACATATAATTCAAAAATGGGAGAAGTTAAAATATATCAATTTATAGATGATAAGTGGACTATAATGGGTGAACCAATATATGGTGAATTTAACGGTGATGAATTTGGAATGAATATATCATTGTCAAAAGATGGTTATAGAATAGTAATTACATCCCACAAGGCAACAACCGACTTTAACAATGGTGGAATTATATATACATATCAATGGGGTGGGGTATACTGGCAAATTGTTGGGAGAAATGTTATAGGTGAACAAACCGGACAAAAGCATGGTGAAATATTATCAACTAATGAAAATTGTGATATAATAGCGATAGGGTCTCTATATTATGATACGGTAGTGCAGGATATTGGTTATGTTGGCACATATAAATTAGTAGATGATAATGTGCACAAACAAGTTGGATATTATTTGAATAATGAATTAAAATATATTAGTAGAAAATATGATGATCAATTAACATATTATCCATTATTGTTGGCTGATGGAATTGGAAATAATTTTTCACATTTATCATTGACATATAGATTAGAAAATGAAAAAATTTATGATATTGAAAATGATACTGAAAATGATACTGATTATATGATATTAACATTATATAATTATTCTTCAAGTGTAAGGGGTATTCATTATGATTATATTACTACAGATAATATACAATTAACACAACGTAGTGACTGGTCTTTTTATATTAAAAGTGAAAATTTAATACTTGATAATGATTATACGATAACATTTGATTATTATACAAATCATAATGAAAATGTTGGATTTGAATGGAATAGTGATTTTGCTTTTGAAACAGGTACATACCCATTAACGGCTACTAACCAACGTAAAACAATTACTCTACGTTTTTATGCAACAAGGACATTTATAGATTTTTATTTTAGAAAAACAAACAATGATCATGTTGTCTATATTGAAAATTTTAAAATTAAATCATCTATTTATAAAAATGGATATCTTATATCAAATTATTTTCATGGAGAAAAAGGTATTCATTATGATCATACAAATATAAATAACATACAATTAATGCAGCGTAGTAGTGACTGGTCTTTTTATATTACAACCGGTAAAAATTTAATAGTTGGAAATAATTATACGATAACATTTGATTATTATACAAATTATAATGGAAATGTCGATATTGAATGGAATAGTGATGGTGGTTATGAAACTGGTACATATTCGTTAACATCTACAAATCAAACGCAAAGAAAGGAAATAAATTTTAATGCAACAAAGACAAATTTAGAATTTTATTTTAGAAAAACAAACAATGACCATGTTGTGTATATTGAAAATTTTAATATAGAAGGTGAACTTACAATAGAGACATCATCGAATAATTTGTTAGCAAGGTTAGGTAAAATTAGCAATAAACGAATATCAATTAATGCATCTGGTAATGTATGTGCTATTGGATATTATTCGATAGATGAACGGAATTACAAAATACATGTGTATAATGTGTCCAATAATGATTTTTCATTGAAAGGTGATATAATTACTATAGAAAGAAGTATGTTAGAAACAGATTATATTCGTATGGAAATTAAAATAAGTAATGATGGTGATACTATTATTGTTGCATTGACAAATAAAGAACTTGGTGATAATATAAATGTTAATAAAATGTTTGATGTTTATTCTTATACAAATAGCAGGTGGATAATTCAGGGTAATAATATAGAAAATAATAATATAGGACAGTCATGTTATGTGAATAATGGTGGTACAAAAATATATATGTCAAATAAAACAATTGATATATACGATAGGAAATTGGTTCAAGTTGATAGTTTATTTGATTTATTTGAATTTTCAAATGTTGAAGATAGTACAAATTTCATTATAGATTCGTCAAATAAAAATAATATAGAATTCGGTTCGTCTGAATTTAATTCAAAAATAAATGTCAATGTTAAAGAAGAATATAAAAATGTTAAATTTATAAATCAAAATGCAATTATCAAAATGAATGCAAATGATTATATTACGTATGGTTATACAAATAAGGTTGTTCCTAATAGTATTACAAATAAATCATGGTTTCAACGTGGTAGTGATATAGACGGAGAAGCAGAAGGTGATCAAAGTGGTCATTCAGTATCATTAAGTGGTGATGGATCTATAGTAGCAATTGGTGCTAGAAATAATGATGGCAATGGTGACTATAGTGGTCATGTACGGGTGTACGAATGGAATGGATCAACGTGGATTCAACGTGGTGCAGATATAGACGGAGAAGCAAAAGATAATTATAGTGGTTGGTCAGTATCATTAAGCAGTGATGGGGGTATATTGGCAATTGGGGCACCATATAATAACAATTATAATGGTCATGTGCGTGTGTACGAATGGAATGGATCAGCATGGGTTCAACGTGGTGGTGATATAGACGGAGAAGCAGAACATGATCGTAGTGGTTATTCAGTATCATTAAGCAGTGATGGTGGAATAGTAGCAATAGGTGCATTTCTTAATGATGGCAATGGTGACTATAGTGGTCATGTGCGTGTGTACGAATGGAATGGATCAGCATGGGTTCAACGTGGTGGTGATATAGACGGAGAAGCAGAACATGATCGTAGTGGTTATTCAGTATCATTAAGCAGTGATGGATCTATAGTAGCAATAGGCGCAGATTATAATGATGGCAATGGTGACTATAGTGGTCATGTACGGGTGTACGAATGGAATGGATCAGCATGGGTTCAACGTGGTGGTGATATAGACGGAGAAGCAGAAGGTGATCGTAGTGGTTATTCAGTATCATTAAGCAGTGATGGTGGAATAGTAGCAATAGGTGCAATTCATAATGACGACAATGGTAATAACAGTGGTCATGTACGGGTGTACGAATGGAATGGATCATCGTGGGTGCAGCGTGATGCAGATATAGATGGAGAAGCAGGAGGTGATTTAAGTGGTTTTTCAGTATCATTAAGCAGTGATGGAGGTATAGTATCAATTGGTGGAATTCGTAATGGTGGTGACTATAGTGGTCATGTACGGGTGTACGAATGGAATGGGTCAGCATGGGTTCAACGTGGTGGTGATATAGACGGAGAAGCAGAAGGTGATAGTAGTGGTCGTTCAGTGTCATTAAGCAGTGATGGGGGAATAGTAGCAATTGGTGCCCCGTACAATGAAGGCAATGGTGACAATGCAGGTCATGTTCGTATTTATAAGTTAGGAACACAAGGACAATCAAATGATCGAATATCAATAAAAGACTTTGAACAATTTTATATTCAAACTAATGATACAGATCGTAGTTTAATGACATTTGAATCCATTATTAATTGGGAATCCAAGTCGAATTTTTTAGTTAACCCGTTTAATGTTGCAACTAGTAACATTCAAAATCAAAATAATAAAACTGCTTCAATAAAGTTATCGTTTAAAAATATACCCCCAACAATAGAACCATTTGATATAAATATTCATGCTGATTGGTCAACTGAACGAAATTATGATAAAGCTTATTGGCATAAAAACACAACAGGTGGTGTTTTGAACAATTCAGGAACTGGTAATACAAACATTACAATTAAAAGTAATGAATTTATAAATCTTTATTATTATAAAGATAGAAGTCTATCAATAGGTCGTGACAATGTTATATATACAGTTACATCACCAAACCTACAAGATGGTGTATACCCAAAATCAATAATTAATTTATCATCTGATAATTTTCCATTAGAATATTATAAATATGAAAAAAAACAATCAATTAATGGAAAAGTATTTTCTACAAACAACAATGGAAGTAAAATAATTGTTGGAAATGATGAATATGATAATAATATAGGTTTTGTATCAGTATATTCAATTGATTCTCAAAATAATTTAACTCAAATTGGACAACCTTTATATGGAGAAAATAATGGTGATAAATTTGGATATAGTGTAGATATTAGAGAGAATGGAAATGCAATAGTATGTTCTTCTATAGATTATAATAATTGTGGAAAAGTCTATGTATATAAATTACAATCCAATAAATGGGTATTAACAAATACGTATACTAATAATTTGTATTCTAATATAGGTAATGTGGTACAAATTACAAATGAAAATATAACTATTCAAATGAATAATAAAAGTAATACTGAGACAATTATAAAAAATCTGGAATTATTATCTGAAGTGTCATATTCTTATAAACCAACAAAACTAGTTGTTAATAAATTATCTGGTATTGATATAAGTAGTACGTTATTAATAAAATTTGCTTTATTAGGTAAGAAAATACAAAATACCCAATGGAATATTATAAAATATTTCGATTACACTAATTTAATTGATAGTGTAACAGGTAAAACATTGTATGAATATCTTATAAATTCAGAATTAGATTTGTTATCTAATACAGAATTATTAAATAATATACCAGGTGATACTAAGTTTGAATATGATATAGATGATACTGTTGAAAAATATAGTGAATTCCGCATAGTAATATTGGATAATGACTATAATAATTACAATGTAGATTATGTATCAACCGGAAATATTGAATTGTATTCTGGGGACAAACTAATAAATCATATTATGTATAATGACGATATATACATGAAAGATGAAGATTTCTATTATAACATAAATCTAACGGATAGAATTAATTATAGTCTAAGTACACCGATTGTTCATGGAAAATGGATTTGGGACGATGATAATAAAATAATTAGTATAAATAACAACATTCCATATGCAACGGTATTATTTGAAATAGACCAGAATAAGAAAACGGTAATAAATTATACTAAAACATCTGCAAGTAGTAATTATAATATTTTTGTTGGTATTCAAAATGAACCAACACGAGTTGGAAGTTATCATGATGGAACATCTGCTAATGGTAATGGTGGAATATCACAAACTTTTGTTCATGATAATGGAACATATGAATTAGTTATTGATATGGTTGAAAATAAATTAATTCATGGTGGTAATGAAGTAGCTATATTTTCTTCTATAATATCCAATCGAGGGAAAAAATATTTTGGTATATATGATGGAACAAGTAATTCAGGGCATGCAAATATTAAAATCAATAGTGTTAGGGAATTAGTTGATGAAAAAATAACTATAAGAGCAGATTGGTTACAAATTGATCTTGGAGAAGAAAAATATATAGAAGACTTAATAATGTTAGGTGGTACCGATTTAAGAGATGAAAATGATTATACTCGTTGTTATGGTAGAGCACCGAGTAAATATTATATTACTGGTTCTAATGATGGATATAAATGGTATTATATCGATTATGTGAATAATCCAAAAATAAATAGTGACAAAATAGAATTGCCACATGGAAGATATGATTATTTATACGATGGAAAATATCATGCTTATCATAATGTAAAATCCGAATATAGGTATATACGTATCTATGTGTTAGAAGTAATATCGAATTCTACACATTTTGCTATAGCTAATATTTATATTCGTGATCAAAATGGTAATGATTATGTAACAGCATTATCAAATAGTAATTTAACAGCATCATCACAATATTCCGGTTCAGAATATCACGCACACGCAGTAAAATCTCAAGATAGTTTTTATTTTAAAAGTGGTAACACATATGCAACTGGTGTATATAATTCATCGACTATTAATAATATTCTTAATTATAATAATAGCGGAACAAATGCTACGGATATTAATAATAAAAATGATATACCAATACAATTACATATGCATTCAGTCAATTATGATAATATATATGACTATCAAATAACAAAAATAAATGAAGATGTTAATTTATTATTGAATAGTTATAATACTTGTTTATTGAAATCATATATTCATTGTAGAAAAACGGATAACTATTATTTTAGATTACATACCTGGATTCAATTTGGTTTAATTGATTGTATTTTATTTGTTAAAGATGTTGAAACAGGAACAAATATTGAAAGTGTTAAATTCAATGGTGCAAAAACATTTATTTTTTCAGAGAATGGATATACTAATGAAGAGAGAACAAATAAAATTAATATGATTCAAAATAAAACATATATACTTGAATTGTTAATAACAAAAAATAATGAATATGATCAATTTTTAAATGGATATGAAAAAGCAGCATCTTATGCAATATGGTGGTCGTCAGATTATATTGATAATAACTCGTCTTTAACAAATAGTGTTGATGATATGGATACAGATTATAAAGAGCAAAGATTTGGTGATAAAAACAAAGATATCGGAGGTATATCGAATTGGCATTTAACACTTAATATTCCACAATTAACAAATATTAATACGAATGAACTACCATTATATTTTTATAAAAGTGATTTGAATAATGAAGATATTAAATATGGTTTAAAATTTATAGATAGTAATCGTGATTTATCTTATAATTATTATTTCAAATTATTCAATAATAACAGTAAGTTTATTAATATGGATATATGTTTAAATACAGAAGTAATATCAAATGAATATGATGATATATATGTAAATTATTATTCAATGGGTAATCTATTATTAGATTCAAGTGAAAATATAGACTTATCTTTTATAAATAATAAATATGATATTATAGAATTCTTTGTTGAATCAAATGTGTTTGAACCAATAGTAACTGAAATTTCTAAAAATGTATATTTATACGAGAAAGAATATGAAAAATTATATAATATTACAGAGGATAATTTTGAAAAACATTATGCAACAGCAGAAAAAGTGGATTTATCAATGGTTGATTTATCTAAAAATAATTTAATAGATATTTCTATAAATGTATTAGAACAATATACTATTACATTATCAAATGGTGATACTAGATTATATGAAACTGACATATATGTATATGAAACTAATTATTATTCATTTAATTTTAGTATGAGAATTCCAAATTACGACAATGATAAGGGGAAAATAAAAGCATTTATTATAATAAATGATGATATGTATTTATTTAATACTGGGTATAATACATCGGAATTGTTACCATCAAGAACACCATTATTATTATTGGAAACGGGTGTAAAATATTCGATAAAATTTATTATAGATAATTATTATTATGGGGAAAGTTATTGGAAGGTTTGGTGGGGAAATGAAATTTTATTTGGAAATAATGAAAAATCTCTCTTTGATACCTCAATGGTTGGTTCTTGGAATTCAAATTTAACCGGTACTTCGAAGTGGAATTCTACTATAAATAATAAGGATGATGCGATTTATTTTTCAACTTCATCAATACCATTTAATAAAGTAGATGATATTAAAAAGATATATGCAAAGGATAATTCAGTATTTTTGATAACAGAATCAAATGATTTATATATTAAAGGAGGATACGGAAAAGGTAGAGATATTTTGGATATAGTAGATAATAAAGGTAGAACATTCTTTCATAAGTTAAGAGATAAATATAATAATACAAATTTTGCAAATAATATAAAAGATATTACAATCACGAATAATGCAGACGAATTATATATATTAACAAATAGCGGTGATATATATTTTATATCGGATGGTTCAAACACATTAATAACAAGTAATGCAAAAGAATTATTTTATAAAGATAATAAATTATATTATGTGAATAATAATGGTATTTTGTTTAAAGATAATTCAACATTATTAACAAATGTTAAAATTGTGAATAGCGATATAAACAAAAATATAGTTTCATTAATTGATAATAATAATGATGTATATTATATTGGAAGTAATAACACAGTTCAATTATATGACAATTATAATAATACAGATTCGTCATTAAACACTCATACACAATATTTGTTAAATACGGTTGACGCAACAAATATTATTCAAGAAGAAAGTGCTGTATATTATATTAGTGATATTGAAGAGTCATCTGGAAAATATTTTGATCATACATCAGCATTTTATCATGATATATATATTGAAAATGATGATAGAATAATAACTGGAATGCAAGTTATATTAAATGATGTTAAACATTCATATGTAAGTGATTTAATAATAAAATTGACACATGTTGAAACCGGTACAGAAGTTGGTTTATTATATCTTAATGGTGGATCTTCGATGGATTTGAGTAATATTGTAATAAGCGATGACGATAATATGTCGTTGGATTTGGTATACTTAAATATTTTATCATATATTAAAGGCTTTTATCCGAACAATGGTACAGGTCGAGATTCATTATCAAAATTTAATAATGAAAGTATAAATGGTCATTGGCGCTTATCAATATATGATTTATTTGAGGGGGATAATGGATATCTTAAAAAATGGTCAATAAAATTTAATTATACGAGTACATTATTAAAATTAGAGAGAAATACTATAAATAATGAATCTATTCCAATTGAACATATATATAATAATAATAATATGCATGTGTTTGTAGATATATGTGACAATATATATATGCGAGGTTATTTGAATGGGTTTATTGATTTTAATACAATGACATATGAAAATATAGCCATTATTAACTATAGTAGTAATAATATTGTATTAATTAATGATTCTGATAGTAGTAATAACCTTTCATTTAAAAATATAGAAAATTATGAAAACAATTATTATTACGAAACACCACAATATTTTGAAAAATTAATTTTTACAGTGAATGCAGATAATCCTATAAAGCAAATAAAGATAGAATACATATATGATATGTCAATTGATTGGATACCTATATATGGTTCACTGAGTGTAGATGGACATGATACTAATTATGATATAAATGATATACCAGAATTTGACGAAAATATATTATATAATTTCACGTTTAATAATGTCATAAAATGTCATAAAATAAAGATATCCATATTACCTAAAGACACAATAATATCATCTGTTAAATTATTTGATGTTCAACTACATAAAACAATGAAATTATTTCATTTAATTAATAATGATTTACCAAATCATGTTAATAATTTAACATATAGAAAAAATATAATTCAAGTTAAAGATATATATACAGGCTCACAACATGCATTTTATATTGAAGATAACAATCAAATTTATAGTTGTGGTAGTAATATCAATGGTGAATTGGTGTTGAACGATAATGTTAATAGATATAATTATAATAAGGTTGATATTGGACTTAATGATGAAAACATAAAAATAGAATTAGGTAAGAATCGTTCATTTTATTATAAAAATGATGAATTATTTTATTCTGGATTATATCTGGATAATACAACTACATCAAATATATTTTCAAAGGTTCAATATAATAAATTTAATAATCTGAATTTTAAAATTAAAGAAGTAGTTTCATATAATGATTCAACATTTATATTGTCAAATGATGATAAAATATATGCAATAGGTAATAATACAGATAATAAATTAGGTATTACTTGGGATCCAAAAACAAATAGATTGACAGAAGAGAAAACGTTCTACGACAGTTTTTCAGAAGTTATTTCTATGGATGAAATCAAAACTAAATTTAAACAATTTTATACTGATGTGAACGGCGTTTCTGTTTTATTGGGTGAAAACGGTGATGTATATACAACCGGTAATATTGGAATTGGAATTGGTTGGATTCCAAATTATTATACAAGAAATACTAATTTAGTATATTATAATAAAGTTGATATATCTAATATTAAACAAGTTTCGTGTGGTGATAAATATACAATGTTATTGCATAACAGCGGACATGTATATACAATGGGAACATATAATAGAGGTAATATGGGAATATGGAAATATATTGCAATAAACAATAATAGTATGAACCAATTATTACGGCCATTGAATAGAGTTGGGCACATATTATACGGTGAGTTATCTAATGATTGGAGTGGTTGGTCAGTATCATTAAGCAGTGATGGGAGTATAGTAGCAATAGGTGCTTATTATAATGATGGTGTTAATGGTGTCAATAGTGGTCATGTGCGCGTGTACGAATGGAATGGATCAGCATGGGTTCAACGTGGTGGTGATATAGATGGAGAAGCAGAAGGTGATCGTAGTGGTTATTCAGTATCATTAAGCAGTGATGGATCTATAGTAGCAATTGGTGCATATGGCAATGATGGCAATGGTACTATCAGTGGTCATGTACGGGTGTACGAATGGAATGGATCAGCATGGATTCAACGTGGTGCAGATATCGATGGAGAAGCTGCAAATGATTGGAGTGGTTGGTCAGTGTCGTTAAGTGGTGGCGGGGGTATAGTAGCAATTGGTGCTCCGTACAATGGTGGTAATGATGAAGATAGTGGTCATGTGCGCGTGTACGAATGGTATGTGAATTCATGGATTCAACGCGGTGGTGATATAGATGGAGAAGCAGAATATGATCGTAGTGGTTATTCAGTATCATTAAGCAGTGATGGATCTATAGTAGCAATTGGTGCATATGGCAATGATGGCAATGGTACTAGCAGTGGTCATGTACGGGTGTACGAATGGAATGGATCAGCATGGATTCAACGTGGTGCAGATATCGATGGAGAAGCTGCAAATGATTGGAGTGGTTGGTCAGTGTCGTTAAGTGGTGGTGGGGGAATGGTTGCAATTGGTGCAAGAGAGAATCATGACAATGGTTACAATAGTGGTCATGTACGGGTGTACGAATGGAATGGATCAGCATGGGTGCAACGTGGTGGTGATATAGATGGAGAAGCAGAAGGTGATTTAAGTGGTCATTCAGTATCATTAAGTAGTGATGGGGGAATAGTTGCAATTGGTTCAATTTTTAATGACGATAATGGCAACAAAAGCGGTTCTGTAAATGTTTATAGATATATTAATGAACAAGTTGATATTGTTGAAATAAAAAATATATGGATTGTAAAAATAGATTTAGATCCAATTACAAATGAAGAAATGTTCGTAAGAAGTAAAATATATTATAAATATATTGAAAATAATAAAATAAAATACAGGACTTCTGATTATACATTTAATTTGCAAACATATTTATGGAATTATGATGGTAATTATATTGATGCGAGTGATAATAATCCGAATATAGATATAAGTTTATATGAAGAATTATATCCAAAATATAATATAGATGACATTAAGTATATTGATAATAATGTTGTTTATAAACCAATTATAGTTCCGGATATTTCAGGAATTAAACAAATATATATTAATAATTTGTCAACATTTTTATCTAAAAAAGAAGATTTGTTTAGTGAGATTGGTGGTCATCATAAAAAAGAAGAAAATTATGTAACGGGTGCAAAAACACAAATATATGTTTTTGGCGAAAATAAAAATGCAATACTAGGCGTCAATGATAAATATGGAAATATAATTAAAACAGTTCATTCGATTCAGAATTCGATACTATCAGAATATAATTTGTTGAAAATATACGTAAATGATAATATTACAAATAAATTGTTTATGTATGATGGTGAAATTTTATATGGGATAGGTAATGATTATGAAGGTTCGTTATCTATAAAATATATATTAAATATATTTAATAATGATAATGATATATCTTTGAATACAAAATTAATATATGGTAGCATTGAAATTTCAGGTAACAATATAGATAAAAAATATTCAGAACTTGACAATGAATTAATAGAATTAACTAATTTTAAGATGACAAATAATGCCAGTGGATATAATACTGAAAAAGCAATATTATATGATTCAAATAATGAATTTATTATTGGTGCAAAAAATGAAACAGAAGGAAAATATAAATTTGTTAAAGTTAAATTTTCATTAGACGAAGAATATAATTATATAGTTAATATATTGGAAAGTAAGGTAGCTGATATATCTAGTAATAATACTATATCTAATATGATAACTAATAATCAAGATAAAAGAATTGATTATAGTACGAAATATTTGAAGGATATAATATATGATTTGTCTTTTAACCAGTATATGAGTGTAGATTATACAAATAAAAATCAATATATATTTAAATCATTAAATACATTGAGTGAAAATGAAGTTCATTCATCGTTTTCTACAGCAAAAATAGTATTAAAATTTAAAAGGAACAAATATATGACCAGACTGTTAAAAATTTCTCTCGATTTGATTAGTGAAGAATATTATGATTTCATAAAAATAAAATTAAATAATGTAAGTATATTTGATACAAATTATTTAAGTGGGACTGTTTCAAATAAAATAGTCTATTTGTTTGTAAATGATAATGATATAATTGATATAAATTATTCAAAAGATGAAATGATAAGTGCTGGTGATTTAACATTCGTTAATTTTGATGATGATGAAAAGGTGATAGTGAAGATGGAATTAGTAAATGAATTTTATCGTCATTGGAATAATAGTGTGTCTGAAATTGGAAATAATATATCAAATATTAGAGGATATCTATATAAGTATATAGAAGTTGATGATATTGGATATTCGTTAAGAATAACTGACAAATTTTTTGTTGATAATTATGTTGAATTTGTTTCGTGTGAATTTGGTGACTCATTAAGTGGTATTGATGTTGTATATCATAAATTTATAAAAAAGAATGAATTGTTATTTGTAGGTTATAATAGTTTAACAAAGAATTTTATACGTTCGCTTTTAATTAAAATAGATAGTATAAATAATTTATTAACATTACAGATAACAGAATCAAGATATATTTCGTATACTGATGTCGAAGAACCAAATATATCAAATATTGAGGAAATATGGAATAAATCTATTGACACGAATGGTTACTATATTAATAATATAGTTTTAAAAATTAAAAAATATACCGAGAAAGAAAATGTTATTGTTAATATACCAACATACATAACAAATGTAACATTTGATAATATAACAAATATAATACATAATAATAGAAACACATTTTTTTATAATAGAAAATCTATTGATTCTCTAATTCACCAAAATAATATTATATATTCGTCTGGTAAGATTAATATAAATAATAATAGATATTCTCAAATAGAAATTAAAAATGAAATTGCAACTATAGTAAGTGATGATATATTTATAGTGGAAACAAATTATTTAAAAAATATAATTGATATAAAAAAAATAGATGTTGGTTCTAATCACACATATATAATTGATAATAATAATGAAATATATTCATTTGGAGATAATACATATCAACAGTTGGGTTTGTATGATGTAATTCAATATAAGAGTGGGTATTATATTGAAAATATAACAATATCATTATATAATAACAATAATGAAGGAATAGATTGGAATCGTATAAATGATAATTATATACCAATAAATGAAAATGGTATTCAATTATATATTAATAATATGTGTGACAAATATGTAATTGTATTTGATTATAACGTATTTAGTAATATAAATGATTATAAGATTTTATTGATGAATGAATTGGATAGTAATGAATATTTGGAATTATCATTTGATTCGAGTATTATAAATGTAATATTGGAATGCACATTAGAAATTGATTTTGATAGTTTAAATATAGTTTTTAATCATAATATTATTGAATATATTGATTCAATGGTAGTATTGAATAAACCATTATATTTAAAAATAATAAAAACGACTAATGATATAGTAACAAATTCAAGTATTACATTCAAAAAGATTGATATATATAATAAAAATAGTGTAAGACAGATACAAAAAATAAATATGTCGAATATTAAAGATATTAAATGTGAATACAATAAAAGTGTAGTTATTATTAATAATGAAGCACAAGATGTAATGTTTATAGGTGAAGACAACGACAAAACTTTTTTTGAGGATGATCATAAGTTGAATACTGAAATAATAGAATTATTTAAAAAATATGAATTTTCATTTGGTATTAAAACTTATAATATAAAATTGCGAAAAATTATATGTGGGAATGATAATACATTTGTTTTAAATGAAATCGGACAAGTATTTAGTTGTGGGAAAAATACACATTATCAATTGGGATTAGGTGATAATAACAAACATATGATATTTAATATGATACAACCAGATAAAGTAGAACATGATACTGGAATGGGTGTTTTTCCAACAATTGTTGATATTAATGCAGGTGAAGATCATACATATTTCCAAGTAGGTGATATTATATTGAAAGTTGAAATTGATTCTTATATAAATAATAATTATTATAAGATATTGGATGAAGGAAGAATAAATATAATATATTTAAGAAATAAACATTACGTTTGTGGATTGAATGATAAAGGACAATTGGGTAATTCTACTCAAATTTACGATACATATACACAAAATCGAAATTCAATTGAAATTATCGTAGCAACATATAATAGTACATTACATAATGATAGAATTATAAGTAACTATAATAAAACAGTTAATTTTAAAAATAGTGATTTGAATACAGATATAGTAAATGTTTCCCAGATATATACATGGGGTGAAATGTTATATAAAGAATTTGGATTAGATAAAACAAGTATTACAAATGATATAAATAATATATTAGAAATACCATTGCAAGTGTTTAATTTGCCAAAAATAATAGATGTAGGATGTGGAGATCAATATACTATATTATTAGACAATAGCAAAAATATATATACGACTGGTAAGAATGAATCTGGAATTTTGGGTAATACAACATATGACAATAAAGAATATTTTATAAAATATAAACATCGTTCAAAAGAACAAATAGGAAAAAATATTGATATATTATCAACTTATTCAGACCATGTATTATTAATAAAAGAAAAACAATTTAATACAGATTTATCATTTGAAAAAATATCTGAACTTATAAATGCTATACCATCAGAATTAAATATCACGTTTGATGAAAAGTATTTAAATGCTGTTGAATTAATTGATGATGAAAACGTTGGCCAATTATATAATTTATCACCAATAGAACAAACATTGGCTCAAAATATAGTAGAAACTCCACAAATAGAATATCCGATAATGGATACTGTTTCAAATACTACTAGTTCGAATACTACTGGTTCAAATACTACTGGTTCGAATACTACTGGTTCGAATACTACTGGTTCAAATACTACTGGTTCGAATACTACTAGTAGTGGTTATGGATATTAATTAAATACAATATATAATATATAATAATAATATATATTGTCTTATGGCTAGTAATCTTATGGATAAATTGAATGATATTGGATTGGTCACACTTGATGATTTTAAAAATATATCGGAAGAATATTTAATAGGAAAAATACCATGTTCCCCACTTGAATGTCGAAAAATATATAGAAGAATAATTGATATATTAAAACCTCAAACTAAAATAATTGTTGGGGGCAATAATAAATATGGAAAACTTGGACTAGGTGATAATAATATTAATATAAAACAGAATGAGTATACTGAAATTGATATTAGTGAAAATATAATAGATGTAGATACATCAGATACACAAACAATATTACTTAATAATAATGGTGAAATATATAGATTTGGTCATAATGGAAAACATAAATATATTACGTATGAAACAAATATATTACCATTTATGAATTTGTTAAACCCAAATAAAGATATATTTAAATCACAAACATTAAAAGATATATATAATTATGAATTATATACTTTTAGAGATGATACTATTAATTATTCTATAATAGATAATGAAACCATTGAAATAAATTGTATAGAATCAAATAGAACCGGGCAAGAATGGTTGGATTATGAATCAATATCGCAAGGAGAACCCGGAATTAATCGTTCATTGTATTTTCCAATATATTTTCAAGATATTAATTACAATAATGATTATATAAATAATAGGAGGTATAAAATTAATATAGAAAAAATAGATATACATTTTTTAACACAATTAAGTGGTATTATTGATATTTCGGGTCAAGGATCACCTACAATGGTAATTAAATTTTCAATTGAAAAAGTATATCAACGTAAGGGAATAATATTAGATATAGAAAATATATCGAATAATGATAATTATAATGTAGTAGAAACAATAACCGAATATTCATATGATTTAGGTGATATAACAAGTGATGGTGAATATAATGTTAATTTTTTCAGTGTTACCGGAATTGTTTTAGATTCAAATTTAACATTTAATGAAACATCAGATATTATTGAATATAATAGAATTAAGATTCAATTTATTTGTCCATTAACTAGATTTGATTTTAATAAAAAAATACGAATTAATTTAGAGTTATACGAATCAAATTTTAATATAAAAAATGATGTTTTAAGTGATTATAAATACGAATTAAATGTAATAGATGAAAATTTTATATCATTACCAACAAAAATACCATCATTAAAACAATATAATAGATATACATTTTTGAGTGGTATAAAAAAAATTTCAGCAGGTTATAATCATTTATTATTACTTGATAATAAAAAATACATTTATTCATATGGTTCCAATTTATACGGTGAATTAGGTGATGGTAAGTCAACCTATATGATAGATTTTAATATTGATACATATTATCAAAACAGTATAGAACCATTATTTACAAATGTACCATCTACTATATTTGGAACAATTGTGTTTGATTATAATGAATCAACATTTAAAAATGTTCATGTTGAAAATATACATAATGAAAATATATATATATCATCTGATAGAAGAATTAAAAAAAATATAACCGATGTATCTGATGCATTTGCTTTGGATACAATTAGAAAAATAGAAACTAAGGAATATGAATATATAGATAAAGAACTAAAGGGTTATAAAAAGGCAATTGGTTTTATCGCACAAGATGTTCAAAAATATTTCCCACAGGCAGTAAAAATAGGTGAAAATAATGTGTTAACATATGTAGAATTAAAAAAATATACATGGAAAGATGTTGACAATTTTTATGAATTAAATATTTTTAAGAAAGATATACCATATAAAATATATGCATTTTATACATTATATAATAATAAATTACAAAGTGTAGATTATATTAATAATATTGAATATCCCGAATTTAATAATTATACATTTAAAACAAAATATGATGTTATGTACATTGGTGTATATAAAACTATAAATGATTTTCATTTTTTGCAAAAAAATAAATTATTCACATTACATCATTCTGGACTACAAGAATTATATAAAAAACATAATGATTTTAATGAAAAAATAATTAAATTAAAAGAGAGATTGCAAAAAATTCCAAATTAATATTTTATATTTATTATTATATAATATTAATGGATTCGTTATCACAAGATGCCAAAATAAAGCTAATTGAATATAAAATGAGTACACGACCAATAATAGATTTATATTCAAATAATAATGAAGAAAAAATAAAGCACTCTGATAAAATAAATAGTAGTAAAATGTATGAATATTTGAATTCAACAAATGATATTGTTGATATAAATAATTTGTCTTTTTATAAATTGAAAGACGATTTATCATTATATGATATTTCACATGTAAATCCAGAAATGAAAGGATTAACAGAAGAAGATTTTTTTGATTTTGATTTTAATACTAGTATTACACATTATAATGATTCTAAAGGAGAACCACTTATATGTAAATATGATAAGATGAAATTGGAATATGATGAAAGGTTTTTAAATAAAAAATCAAATTACTATAAACTATATAAATTAGATGGTTCGTCCAATAATTTATTAAATAAAATTTTATATGATAATATAGTTACTAATTATGATAATAATATACTTACAGGAAATACTAATTTATTTTTTTATGAATTATATAGATATAGAAAGGATAATAATTCATTGGTTAAATTGGATGGTGATAATATTAATACAATAGTAGATATTAAAACCGGTTATGTAGAACTATTAAATGATATGTGGATAAGGAATAAATCAACAAAAGAATATTTTGATTATTATATAACCTTTTTTTCATATATTGGTCCATTGTATAAAAACTTTTTTAATTGGAATTGGAATAATAAGAATGAAGAATTTATATATTATAAATATCTTGGTAATATTGGAATTCATAATAAAGACCCAGTAGAAAAAATCGATGTTAGTGGTAATATTAGATTCATGGATAATAGAAATTTTTTTAGAATAGAATCTGATAATGAAAAATATAAAAAAATGTATGAAATGATTCATGAAAATTCATTATACGAAAATAAAAATAAACAATTGAATACACAAGGTATAGTATATAACAATATATTAGTAAATAAAATAACGAAGGTTTCAACTAGTAAGTATAATAGTTTATTTTTAAATGAAAATGGTGATGTATTTTCATTTGGTATGTGTAATAATGGAAGGTTGGGCTTAGGTGATCAATTTTTATATAAAAATGAAAATGTCCCATATAGAATTGAATCTGATATTAAATTTATAGATATATGCCATACATCAAATAATATTTTGCTTATTTCGAGCAATAATAATTTATATGGAGCGGGGTTGACTGAGAATAATCAATTATCAGAAATAACATTTAATACACCTATATCATTTATAGAAAAAATAGATATTTCAAATATTAAGGTTAAAAAAATTAGTGGTGGATTGAATCACACTGTTATTATTGATATGAGTGGTTGTATTTGGACTTGTGGTAGTAATAAATATGGACAATTGGGATATGAAAGAGATGAACATTTATTAAATTTAGAATTATTAGATGAAATATATTATAAATTATTTATTGATGATAATGCTTTATTTATAAATAATCCTTCATTTATACAAAATTATGGCGATGATATAAAAACGAAATATAAAAGATTATATTTGCAAGATAAATTATTAACAGATACTTTTAATTCTATTATACCACTGGAATATTATCAATATAAAATACGAAATAATTCATACGATATTTCATCAAATGAAACACTGGAATATTGGGCAGAAATAGATATTTCGGGTGTAAAAAGTATAAATGTTAAAATTAATGAATTAATAAATTTTATGTTTAATATATCAATAACAAAAAGTGTAGATAATTTTATTGAATATTTATTATCATTATCAAATTTGGGTAAGTCTATGACAATAAGAAATTTTTTAATTCTATTTAAAGATTTATTATTATCATACTTAGATTTTTATCGTTATAAAAAAATTTCTATATTTGAATATGGAAATAACAAAAAAACCGCAATATTACCTGAAATAATTGATGTACAATGCGGTGAATATAGTACTTATATACTTGATAATATGGGAAGAGTATACGCTTGTGGTAAAAATGATGGAGGGCAATTGGGGATTTATAATGTACAATACAATTTTAATATACATTCGAATATTCAATCAAAATTTAAAAGAATAGATTTTTTTTTAAATAATAATAATGTTGAAAATATAAATGAAGGATTACAAGATATATGGTTACGAGACGGTTCAATATATAATATAAAAGATCTTAATAATAATTTATTAGTTGGTTTTACAAAACAGATAACAAATAATATAACATCAATACAAAATTCTCCACCAAATGTATTATCGATAGTTGTCGAAAAAAATATACCATCACTTATAATAGTAACGTTTGATAAAATTTTGAATAATGATCGAAATTTGGAAGTAATTAAAAATAATATTGAAATTGAAAAAAATTCACAAAATTATACGGATTTAATAACACGTATTGAAATAATTGATAAAGTATTAAAAGTATATTGCAAAGAGGATTTTAAGGAACAAGATACAAATCTTAAAATAAAATTTGAAGTACCAACTGAAAATATTGAAGATAATCTGTTAATGGGTATAAATGGTTATATAATAGATTATAAATTTTACGATATTAATTTTTTAACAAACAATATGAATATAAATACAAGGTTAATGGATAGTTATATTGATAAAAGAGATGATAAAAAAATAATTTTGAAATTTAATAAAAAAATATATTATGAGGATTTATCAGGTGTATTTAAAGTTATACCAAATGTAAGTGATAATTCTAATATTAATATAGAATCGTATCAAATAATAGGTGAATATATTGAATTGAATACTGATAAACATTTTAATAAAAATATGAATAATATATTCATTATTAATGATAATATAAAAAAATTATTTAATAAGATTGATAATGATAACAAGGGATATATAACTAAACAGGATATGATAACATTTAATACTGCGTTTATCCAGACAAGCGAGTATTATGAAATAGATAATAATTGGAGTGCATTTTTTGATATTGGCCCACAATCAATTGGTTCAAGATATTTTGACATATCAAATAATAATATATATTTAGATATAGATGATTTTGGTGTATTTTTTTATTTAAACAATTTTAAATATAATATGAAAGATAATAATAATAATTTTATTAAATTTGCAAATGATGATTTTAGAATTAGAAATGAATTAATAGACTTAGAATTTATATCTTGTGAAGTATACCAAAAAAAACCGAAAGAGGTTGAAATATTATTTAATAACAAATTAGCGAATAATATTGATGATATAAGTATAAATTATACTTCAAATAACACATATCTAAATATAGTTGAAAAAAAAATAAGAAGAGATAAAATAATAATTATTTTTAATAATAATATTACATATGAAGATATAATAACTTTTAACATTAATAATATTGTTGATATTAATGATATTCAATTTGGAATTTTAAGTGAAATACAATTAAATAAAATCAATATATTTCAATTGAATATATTGTCTGTAGAAGTAGATTTATATGATACGACAATATTGAAAATTACTTTTAATAAAAATATAAAAAAAATAAATCAAAATGACAAAGATGATTTTATTAAAAATTTTTCTATTACTTCAAATTCTGGTAATAAAAATATTTCGAATTTTGAGTATATATATAATGATAATGAGTTGAATATTGTATGTGAAACAAATTTTGTACAAGGTGAACAAAGCACTTTTAATTATATAAGAGAAATATCTGGTATATATATTGAAGATTTAAATGGTAATAAATTACCAATATCAGGCTCTATAGAAATAATTAATAAAGTTGGTGATGATATATTTCCACCTGAATGCATTTCAATAGATGTTTTTGATAATGAAAGAAATAAATTAATTTTAACATTTAATGAAAATATGGAAACAAATACAACAATATTTAATAAATATTCTTTTACATTGTCTGATACTAATTATACAATAGAAAGTGGTACAATAACAAATGATAAAATACATTTATTATTAAACCAAAATATAGAATATGGTAATTTATTTGATGTGTTGTACACACAAAATACAGTTAATATTGATGATGAAACTTTAATTCATGAAGAAGATAGTTATCCATTACTTTCTTCTGAATATAAAGTGGTACAAATGTCTATATTAGGATCACAAATACATTTTTTAACTCAAACTAATGACGTATATTTTTGTGGTGAAATATTAACAGAAAAATATGAAAATTACACACCCGAAGAGATAATATTATTATTTTATGCAGAACGCAGTGAATTATTTAATATATATTATTACTCCAGTATGTATGCAAATATTAATCCGCAAAGTAACACTAGATTGGTTGTATCCATGCCAATTAAATATAATAAAGAAGATATATTTCAAAATTATTCAAATATTTTAGAAATAGTACAAATAGGAACTGGAGTTGAATCTTTTTTTTTAGTTGATATTTCCGGAGAAGTTTATGGTCTTGGTAGTAATGATGATGAATTTATATCTAATCTTGATGGGTATACTAGTGAATTGATAAATGTTTATTTTCCAAATGGTTCCCCTATGAGAAATATTGATACCATTTCATGTGGTTATTATTATAATATTTTTATTGATAATATAGGAAATACTTATTCTCATGGTATGCAAACAAATGGAAATTTAGGGTTAAATACATATCAAAATGTTAAAAACCCAGAACCTATAGTGGAGTTTAAAAATTTAAGAGGTAATTATTTTAATGATTATAAAACAGTTAACATTTCATCTATAAATAGTGATAAAAATTTATATATTGGTGGAGACTTATTTTCATTATCAGATAGAAGGATAAAATATAATATAAGAGATTTATCCGATACATATGCATTAAATATTGTTAATAAATTAAAACCAAAATATTATGAATATATTGATAATGAAAAAAAAGGTAATGGGAAAACAGTTGGATATATAGCTCAGGAAGTCAAAGATGTTTTTCCTGAAGGAGTTAAAATAGAAAGATATAAAACCAAAACAATTGAAAAAATTAAAAATATTTGTTGGATTAAATGTGATAATAAAATTTATATGACAGTATGTAAGAATGATTATTTGATAAATAAATATAAGATAGAAACAAATGATATAAGTAATTTACAATTGAATATCGAAAATATAATTGAATATGATAAATATCAATTGTATATTAATATAGATGAAATGAAATGTTTTAATAAAATAAAAACATTTTATGTTGGTGAAAATGAGAATAAGGTTAAAAAAATATATATTATTAAATATTATTTTGACAAATACACGAATTTATATTTTTTTCTTATGAATATGGAACATGCAAATGTTTATATGATAGAAGAAAAGGTACTAGAAGATTTTCATTTTTTACAAAAAGAAAAAATATTTACATTACATCATTCAGCAATACAAGAATTGGATAGACGACAAAAAAATATGGAAGAGAGAAGAATAAAATTAGAAGAGAGAATAAAAAAAATAGAACAAAAAATAAATTAATAAATATTTTAATAGTATAAATATTTATTAATGCCTTTTAATTGGGATAATATCAAGAATATTGATTTTAATATGGTTTCACCACACTGGATTTTTGATATACAAAAAGATCTTGATGGTGAAAAAATAAATTATAATATAGGTTATGTTGATGATAATGGTATATTGAGACTGAATCAGATGAGTGTACATCAATTACAAACCACGGGTTTAACAAAATTAGGCAAACAGGTATTTATAGGTGATGTTGATGGAGAAACAGATATTTGTAATAGCCAATTAACTGTAATGGGTACAATTGTAGCTAAAAAAATATTTATTGATGAGCCTTCTGAAATAGCAGGAATTCATAAAATAACAGGTCAAGTTTTAGCATGTAATACTGAAAGCATGGACTATTTAGCAACTAGTAATGAGATAGAAGGCGTATTAGAACAATATAAAAAGGGCTGGGGAAGTATTTTTGTAGAAAATTGTATAGGATTATTTTCATTATTTGAACCACATCCTTTATTGATTCAAAGAGAATTATCTTTAAATACAATAGAAAAAAAAACACAAAATCAAGATCAAATACATAATCGCATTCATATTAAGGGGTTTCGTGACCATAAAACAAGTATTAATATTGATACTATGTGGAAAACATTGCCTATTATACGGTTTCAAGAATATCTCTATTTAAATGATGCAGGAAAAAATAATATGGTAGACGATGACGTGGAACCTCGATTAATTCCATTGGGTAATAATGGATTAAGAAAATATCCTCGGGGTGGTGGTAAACCTAGATATGATGTTCAATGGTTAATGGGATCTATAGATAGTAAGTTTACAATAACAGTTGCTAGTAATTATGAAGGAGATGATTTATTTGAAACAGATTTAAATAAAAATAAAAAGGCATTGTTTCCTGAAAATGAAAATTTAGTACTTAAACAAGGGTTAGAAATAATTCCTTATGATGATGATGTTGTTGATGCATCAACAGAACTAGTATTTCGTTATAGATGTAGGGAAATAGATCTGAATAAAGGAAACATGACATTTAGAAATAAAATATTTGGTGTAATGCCAGGCGTTGATGATGCAGCGATATTATTAGATGTAAGTGGAGGTATTGTTGATTGTAAGTATATGGAAACACAACAAGCTTATGTTTCTAGAGATTTACTTGTTGGTGGTGGAGTAGAAATTACAAATGCAGGATTAGATGAAAATGGAGAAGTAAATAAAACTACAATTGGTGGTCCACTAAGAGCTGATAAATATTTTAGACTTAAAGGAGATTTATTATTACAATGGGGTGAATCAGTAATTGGGTTTGAAAAAGGTTTAGAAGATACCAATGATGGGTGGTTATATAAGTTAACAAAATTGGGATTAAGAATGAAAGCACTTCAAACATTTGGTGGTGATAAAACAGCAGTTGTGAAAAATTTATATTCACAGGATGAAATACGTTTAAATAATGTAAAGAACGTAATAAAAGGTTGTCATATTAATTTAACAGAAGATGATTCAGGATTTTTGATTGGAAATGCTAATGCTGAACCAGGTACTTCTTCATCAATAAAACAACGTGTATTAGTAACACGACCGGTATATAATAATGACGGAACGATTAAAACTGAGGCGGTGTATAAAGAACAAGATATGGATGGTCCCCTTGGCCCTGGATACAAAGGATTTGTTTTTTATGGAGATCCAATGAAACAGGGAATAGAAGTTGCAAGTATATCAGCTCAACATAAATTTCATCGTACACAGTCAGATGGAAATGCTATAACACGATTTCTATTTTGCAATGAGACAGCATTTGTTGCTAATGTTAATGAGAAAAAAGGGTTAGCTATATTGGTTCAAGGTAACCAGGTAATTGAAAGTATGTTAAAAGTTGATGAAGGTATTTTTGTATTAAAAGGTAACGGTATTGGATGTGTTCGAACATCGGCAAGAAATGAGTGTTTTAATGGGAAACCTGAAACGAGAGCAAACCATATAATTTTTGATAATGAAAAGCACACAAAAATGACATATGAAACAGAATTTTTGGGTGAAGAAGGTAGTTGGGGTATTATGGCTAGAAACCCTATTTATGTAAGTGGTAGTAAATCAAGAGGAATAAGTCGTTGGGTTGGATTGGACTATGGTTATTCATATGAAGTATGGGATGATGGTGCTTCCGCTAGTAGCAGTAAGGGGGATAGAGTATTGGGTAGAACCGATGTAACAGATATATATGGTATTCTGCGTAAGTCTGGGGGTACAAGTGTAGCAATGTCAATAGAAGCAACAAAGGCAATATATAGTCATTATGGTGTTTATTCGTCATCTGATAAAAGAATAAAAGGGGCAATTGAAAATGTACCCGATGATTGGGCGTTGAATGTGGTAAATAATATAGAAACCAAATTTTATTTATATAAAAATAGATATAATGATCCAGATTATAAAACAATCGGTTTTATTGCACAGGAGGTAAGAGAACATTTTCCACAAGCAGTAACATTAAGAAAAAATTATATCCCAGTGGATTCTGTTAAATTTTTATCAAATATGATATGGAATCAACATAAAGATTTATGGTATGTGAAATGTGACGAATTAAAAGATATAAGTGGTGTAAAATATAAATTAAATTGTTTTAATAAAAAAATCGAATTTTATTTTGATAATCCAAACGAAGAATTGATATATGATGAAATTGAAGTCATAGGTAATTATAATAATGAGTTTGTTTTTCCAAAAAAATATGTAGATATTTTTGTAGCTGGAAGAGAGATTGATGATTTTCATACTGTTGCAAAAGAAAAAATATTTACATTACATCATTCGGCAATCCAAGAATTAAGTAAAAAGAATAATATATTAGAAGATAAAGTAACATCATTAAAAAGTGAATTAGATATAATGAAAGAAAAAATAGAAAGATTGGAACAGTTATTAATTTAATTTTTACCAGCGTGAAAAGAGAAGGAGTAGGTGTGTGTAGTGTCGAAAGGAAAAAAAAATGTGTAAGTATATAAATTAGTAGTGTCGAGTATACATAGAGTATATATAATATAATATAATATAATCTA
>Ga0233449_1000259_pt1 | contig 72193 bp, 69 predicted proteins | sample SI_124_October20_FD_183012 | JGI IMG/M metagenome (GOLD analysis project Ga0233449, IMG submission 183012) | Seawater microbial communities from Saanich Inlet, British Columbia, Canada - SI_124_October2016_200_MG | ecosystem: Environmental > Aquatic > Marine > Inlet | place: Canada: British...
CTCTCCTAACGGTGTGGATAAGGCCTTGCCAAGTAATTGCTGCATATTTTGAGACTTTCTTTGGTCGGAGAATCTCAAAGTATGAATCACTTCAGGGCTTTATCCTATTAAGTCGGGTACTGTGGTTCGCAAGCGGGTTTCCAGTCCCCAGGGGAATTATGAAGCGACTGTGCATAATATTCGGGACCTGGTTTTGGAAGTTGAAAGCAAAGCTGGCGGCACTGGCAGTGTCGGCGTCGCCATACCGGGCACCATTTCACCGGCTTCCGGGTTAATCAAAAATGCGAATTCGACATGGCTGGCTGGCAAAGCACTTGATAAAGACCTTGGCACAGTGCTGAACCGGCCTGTACGCCTGGCCAATGATGCCAATTGTTTCGCCCTTTCTGAAGCTGTTGATGGGGCAGCGGTTGGAGCAAATGTCGTATTTGGCGTGATTATTGGCACAGGTGTCGGCGGAGGCATCGTTGTCGGCCAACGTGTCCTCACCGGCCCCAATTCTATCGCCGGTGAATGGGGTCACAATCCTATGCCCTGGCCCGGGGAAAACGAGTGGCCAGGCGTCACTTGTTATTGTGGCAAGCAAGCCTGTATCGAGACGTTTGTTTCGGGGACCGGCATGGCACGTGATCATTTGTTGGTAACAGGTGAGGCAATTCCCGCAGAAGAAATTATCCGCCGGGCAGAAGATGACGATCAGGTATCAAGCGCAACGCTGGCCCGATATGAACGACGATTAGGCAAGTCCCTTGCCAGCATCCTGAATGTGCTCGACCCGGACATCATCGTTCTGGGTGGTGGCGTTTCCAATGTCCAACGGCTCTATAAAAACATCCCGCCATTAATTGCTGAATATTCCTTCAGTGACGAGATTTCGACACCTGTGGTCCAGAACCTCCATGGCGACAGCAGTGGCGTACGTGGTGCGGCCTGGCTCTGGTAGCGCGACGAAAAGCCCGTTTGATAAATATTCTTTAGCACCCGGTCGAAGGTAGTGCCTTAAATGCGGATAACTTTCCGCGCACCGAAAAATCTGAATAATCCATAACAAGATCACCGGCTACACCATTGGAATACAAAGTAAAATTAACTTTGTAAGTTGGCATTTGATCCTGATTTTCCAGGTCAAAAAATGACAGTTGAATTCGCCATCCCGGGATATTTGAATAGCCCTCAAGTAAGGCATCGGGCTTCTCCAGCGCTGGCCCGACGACAAAGGCTACGGCCTCGAACAGACCTTGTTTGCCCGTTCCATCGAACATGGACATGGTAATTTGACGTTCGCCATTTGCCGCTCTGTCAATCATGCGGGCCATATGTTCACTGGGGAAAACAATCTTCTCAGGCAGTTCAACTTTCAGATTTTCAGGCTTTGTGAAGGTGGCCAACCCGGCATTTTGAAAGCGTTTGGCCCGCCCCCTGAAAACTTCGGGGGCCGCACCCGTAAAGAGCGTCTTCACATCATATCGAAACTGGTCACCATCTTTTGATTCCCAGGAGGAAAACTGAAAATCGCTGCTGACGACACCACTTTCAACATCCAACCGCATCAACATGCGCTGCTCGGTCGTATACCCGTCGCAAGTGTCCGCCCATTCTATCACAAGCCGACCGTCGGCATTGCTTACTTTGCCGTCTCCGCCCGGCATCAGGGTCAGGTCATAGACAGCCTGATGGGACAGAAGTTGAAAGGCAGCAGCCTGATCAGGCTGTCCAAGCGAGATCACAGTGGCAATTAAAACGACCGGCACCCAAAACAGTTTTCTCATAGCGCAGTTTCTCCCAGATACAGACTTTAACTCATTGTCCAGGTGGCGACATCCATCGACTGGCGTTATTATCGTGAAAACACAATTAAATCATTTCAGGAAAATACCCATGAGCAAACAGCACAAAGTGTTGATTACCCGCCGCTTGCCTGTCGATGTTGCCGCGCGATTTGACAAGGATCATGACTCCATCCTGAACCAGGAGGATGACCGTTATACATCCGAAGCCTTGCTGGAAGCCGCTGTGGGCATGGATGCGCTGGTTGTTTCCTCATCTGATAAATTAACAGCCGACGTGCTTGCGAAAATGCCAAAAAGCGTTCGCATTATCGCAACGGTATCTGTGGGTTATGAACATATTGACGTCGAAGCCGCAACGAAACACGGCATCATTGTGACAAATACACCTGATGTCCTGACAGAAGCCACGTCAGATATCGGTATGCTTTTGTTGCTGGCCGCTGCGCGCCGCGCCCACGAGGGGCAGGCATTGGTAAGGGACAACAAATGGCAGGGTTTTGCCATGGATTATAATCTAGGTGTTGATTTGATGAACAAACGTCTTGGTGTTCTTGGCATGGGCCGTATTGGTCGCGCCCTGGCCCACAGGGCAGCCGCTTTTGGTATGAAGATCCACTATCACAATCGCAATCGTCTAACACCTGAGCTGGAAGAATATGCGGGTGGTGCAGTGTATTTTGATGACGCGGATGAAATGCTGACAACCTGTGACTTTCTCTCCATTCACAGCCCTCTGACACCGGAAACCACCAAATTTCTCAACGCTGAACGTATCGCCAGGATGCCCGACGGCGCTATTGTCGTGAACACGTCACGCGGCGGCGTGGTCGATGATGACGCCCTTATTGCCGCATTGAAATCAGGCAAGTTACGGGCGGCCGGTTTGGATGTTTATGAAGGTGAGCCAAATATTCATCCGGAATACCGTAATTTACAAAATATTTTCATGCTGCCACATGTCGGCAGTGGCACAGTGGAAACCCGGAACGCCATGGGGTTTTGTGCTGCAGATAACGTTGATGCCGTCCTCACAGGCAAACCTGCCGTGACACCTCTGAATTAACAGATTTCCGGAATTTTCCTGACGATCTATCCAGTTGGAGGCGGCAATATTGACCCGGTAATTTAAGGTGCCGGGCAATTATTGCCATCTCCTGTAATTATTAACCTATTGATATTTAATATTTTTTTCTTGGCACGCCTATTGCGTATTACCTCGCGCATGCCCGACTGACCGGCAAAAATGCTCAGGCGGGAAACAAAAACGTAAAGACCCGGATACACCGAGGTCAACATGTCGAGAGGTTTTATAGATGACTGCTTCCCTGATTGCGCTGGACAGCTCAGACCCCAATTACGCAGCGAAGGCTTCACACCTGACAGAAATCTTGCGCGACGGCCTGCGCAACCGCACCGCTATCACCCGCAAGCAACCATGGCAGCTTCTTGAACAGATGCTGGATATTGTCGACACAGCCGAAGAACGTCTTGCTTCCCAGAAACGACGTATTCAACAGCTTGAATCCCAGGTGCTGACTGACCCCTTGACCAACCTCGTTAATCGTCGTGGATTTGACAGCCACTTGAAACGAATTCTCGCCGACGCTCACCGCCATGGTGATTCCGGCGTGTTGGTTTATATCGATCTCGACGACTTCAAACCGGTAAACGATAACTTTGGTCATGATGCCGGAGATGCCGTACTAAAGCAGGTCGCCAAATTGCTCAGCGATAACATTCGCACTTCCGACATCGTCGCCCGGCTTGGCGGAGATGAATTCGCTGTTATTCTGACCCATACCAGCGCCGCGGAAGGCATGTTCCGCACACGCAAACTGCAGGGCATTCTTGCGGCTTCGCAAGTAAAATACGGCTCACGCACAATTCCCCTGCAAGCCAGCTTCGGCGCTGTACCCTATGATGTTGAAAGCAGTGAATCCGAAGTTTTGCGCATGGCAGATGCCGCTATGTATGACGAAAAGCGCAAACGCTCACGCCGCATGGCTATGGCTGCCGAATAACCTCCTTCAAGAAATTCCCTCGACTACAATGAGGGCGGAAGCTTTGCTTTCGCCCTCCTTTTTTTGAGTCTCCCTCTTTGAAGGTTGAAGCTCGGGTCGTGCGTCGATTTTACTGAATCGCCTTGTCTTCTTGTCTTTCCAGGTCTTGCTGTCACAGGCACACAGGCTACACTGAGCCGGAATTCTGTACACACTGGGCGAAGGTCAAATGGCACAACAAATCAAGGATTACTGGCAGAACTACATTGACGGCAAGTGGGTTGATGGCGATGCAGGTAGTCGAATCGAGATCGAAAATCCGGCAACAGCTGAAAAACTCTGTGACATAGCAGAAGCCCGGGCCAGCGACGTCGACAAGGCCGTAACCGCTGCGCGTCGTGCTTTCGAAAGTCGTGTGCTGAGTGATATGCGACCTTCTGCCCGTGGACAATTGATGCAGGAAATTTCCCGTCATTTCACCGAGATGGCAGATGAAATTGCCTTGGCTGAATGTTTGGATAACGGTAAATCCCTGGCGGGTGGCAAGAACGAAGCTCTCGCTGCCGCCAGATACTTCTCCTATTACGGTGGTGCCGCTGACAAGCTTGAAGGTCGCATGATCCCTCTGGGGGCAGGTTATGTGGATTACACGATCCCCGCCCCTTTTGGCGTCTCGGCGCAGATTGTGCCGTGGAATTTTCCTCTGCAAATCGCGGCCCGATCCGTTGCCTGCGCTCTTGCCACGGCCAACACCGTTGTCTTGAAGTCCCCTGAAATTTCACCCCTCAGCGTTGCACTGCTTGCCGAGGCCTGTGACCGCGCCGGCGTGCCTGCTGGCTGTGTAAATGTCATTTGTGGTTATGGTCATGATGCCGGGGCAGCCATGGTTTCCCACAATGACATTGACCACATTGTCTTTACCGGATCATTGACAACCGGCCGCAGTATTCTGCATGCAGCCGCAGAACGTGTCATTCCTTCGGTTATGGAACTGGGCGGCAAATCTGCCGGTATCGTTTATGCCGATGCTGATCTGGAACAAGCTGCCAGTTCATCAGCCATTGGCATATTCAGTCATGCGGGTCAGGTTTGTTCCGCACAGTCACGCCTGGTCGTTCATCGGTCCGTGCATGACGAAGTGGTCGACCGACTTGCAGAAAAAGCCAAGGCCCTGACAATCGGCCCTGGTATCGACGGCTGCGACCTCGGCCCCCTTATTTCTGCCCCCCAACGCGACAAGGTTGAAGGCTTTGCCCTGGCAGGCGCCCAGGCAGGTGCTACGGCGGTGACCGGCGGTCGGCGTGTGGATGATTTGCCAGGCCACTTTATGCAGCCCACTGTTTTCACCGGTGTGACACCCGACATGACAATTGCCCAGGAAGAAATATTCGGACCTGTTGTTGCCGTAATACCTTTCGATGATGACGAAGAGGCCATCCAGATTGCCAATGGAACTGATTTCGGCCTTGTTGCCGGGATTTACACCAAAGACCTGGACCGGGCACACCAGACCGCAGATCGTTTGTCAGCGGGTCAGGTATTCGTCAATGAATGGTTTGCCGGCGGCGTGGAAACACCCTTTGGCGGAACAAAACGTTCCGGCTTTGGGCGTGAAAAAGGTCAGGAAGCCTTGTTAAATTATGTTCAGACAAAGAATGTTGCCATCAAACTTGGCAGCGGTGCGGGCGGACGACCTGGTGGTTAATCCTGCCCCCCTTAATCTCAAAATCCGTTAGTTATCAAATAATCAGGAGAGACTCCAATGGCTGGAAAAATTGACGCCAGACTTGCCGAACTCGGCATCGAAATCGCCACCCCGACACCCCCGCAGGCCAACTATGTACCTTACGTGATCAGCGGAAACCTGGTCTATGTTTCAGGCCAGGTTCCTGTTGTTGATGGCGAGGTCAAATTCAAGGGCAAGGTCGGGGACGACGTTGATGTGGCGACCGCCGCCCAGGCAGCAAGAGCTTGTGCGCTAAATATCATTGCCCAGGTCAAGGCAGCCTGCGACGGCGATCTCGACCGGGTAAATCGCTGTATTCGCCTTGGTGGATTTATCAATGCGACCGCAGATTTCACAGAACAACCCCAGGTGATCAATGGTGCTTCTGATCTGTTGGTTGAAATCTTCGGTGACGCAGGCCGGCACGCCCGCTTTGCTGTTGGCGCGGGGTCACTGCCGCTGGGTGTGGCCGTCGAAATTGACGCCATCTTTGAAATCTCCTGAAAACCGGAGCGCATGATTATGAGTGGAAAAATTGAGGCCAGACTGGCCGAGTTGGGCATCACCCTGCCCCCGGCATTTGCCCCTGCAGCCAATTATCTTGGCTGGCAAATTGACGGGAACCTTTTGTATATCGCGGGCCAGGGCCCCGTGAAACAGGACGGTGGTCTGGTGACGGGCAGAGTCGGCAGCGACTTGACTGTCGAAGAAGGTTACGACGCCGCCCGCCATACAGCACTGGAACTGGTGGCCCACACCAAGGTTGCTCTTGAAGGAGATCTGGATCGGGTCAAACGCTGGGTCAAGCTGTTCGCCATGGTCAACTGCGGCCCCGATTTCGTCCAACAGCCACAGGTTATCAATGGTGCGTCTGATGTCCTGGTCGACATATTTGGCGATGCAGGTCGACATGCACGTTCGGCCGTTGGCATGAGCTCATTGCCCGTCGGTATATCTGTTGAAATTGAAGCGGTCGTTGAGATTGGCTGAGTTCCTTACGCAATGACTGTAGACTGGCTGACATCTGCGCCCATTGCCCATCGCGGCTTACACGATTTAAAAGCTGGCGTGCCAGAGAATTCTCTTGCCGCAATCGAAGCATCTTGCCTTGCCGGGCTGCCAATAGAACTGGATGTTCGTATTCTTGGGGACCGCACCGTCGTTGTTTTTCATGACAAGGATTTAAAACGCGTTGCCAACGACCTACGTCGATTGTCAAATCTTGGCAAAGCAGATATTTCAAAAATATCTTTATTGGGCACAGCCGAGCGCATTCCAACTCTGGCCCAGACCCTTGATCTTGTCGCCGGACGTGTCCCGCTACTGATCGAAATAAAGAATGACCACCATCACGCGGGTGCACTGGAACAACAATTGTACCAGCAGGTCAAAAATTATCGGGGTGAATTTGCCGTTATTTCTTTTAACCCGATTTCACTTTCCTGGTTCGCCAGGCGCTATCCCAATATTCTTCGTGGCCAAACGTCGTCTCACTTGCCGGTCTTGCGGCTTGATTATCTGGCACCTGTCCATGCCGGGCTCAAACATCTTGCATTTAACAGTCTCTCGCAGCCACACTTTATCATCTACAATCATCGCGGTCTGACCATGCGCGCACCCCGGAGGGCACGACGGCTGGGTATGCAGGTCCTGGCCTATACAATCCGATCAGAAGCAGAACGCGTCGAAGCGCTGAAATATTGTGATAATATTATTTTTGAAGGTTTCCCCCTTGCCAAAATGCCTTCGTGAACCACACTCCAGGACATCATGGGTGATATAGAACAACCAGCCATCACCATCCGCGTTGCTGCCAGCATGGCCGATGTGGATGCGGCACAGTGGGATGCTTTGGGCGGCGACAAACATCCGTTTGTATCACACGCCTTTTTGCTGGCTGCCGAGGAAAGTGGGTCGGCCACACCTGAAACCGGTTGGGCAGCACAACATATCTTGGTTGAAGCCCCGGACGGCAGGCTAATGGGTGCCGCACCGCTTTATCTGAAATCCCACAGCCAAGGCGAATATATTTTTGACCATGGCTGGGCTGATGCCTTTGAGCGCGCAGGAGGCCAATACTTTCCCAAAGGCCTGGTTGGTGTGCCCTTTACACCCGTTACCGGACCGCGGCTGTTGGTTCACCCGGACGCACCTGAAGATACCCGCGGCAATGTTCTGGCCGGATGCCTGGAGGTCAGTCGACGTATTGGCGTTTCTTCCCTGCACATTAATTTCCTGCCGGAAGAGGAATGGGAATTTTGCGGACAGGCCGGATTGTTGCAACGTACCTCGGAACAGTTTCACTGGCTGAACAAGGACTATCAAACATTCGATGATTTCCTTGTTGATTTGTCGTCACGCAAACGTAAGGCAATTCGCAAGGAACGCCGCGGGGCCCTGGCGGGCGGTGAGCTGGAAATTGAAGTCATCTCAGGCGACGACCTGCGGGAAGAACACTGGGATGCCTTTTTTGCCTTTTATACGGATACTGGTGCTCGCAAGTGGGGTCGGCCGTACCTGACACGTGAGTTTTTCACGCAGATCAGCGAAACTATGCCGGATCGTATTGTGCTGTTCATGGTCAAACGCGCCGAACGATATATTGCCGGTGCCCTGAACCTGGTTGGACATGATTGTTTGTATGGCCGCTATTGGGGCTGCGTCGAAGACCACCCTTTCCTGCATTTTGAGGTCTGTTACTACCAGGCCATCGACTATGCCATCAAACATGGACTGGCCCGCGTTGAAGCCGGTGCCCAGGGACCCCATAAACTTGCCAGAGGTTACCTGCCGACACATACATATTCTGCCCACCACATTGCCAATGCCGGCTTCCGCGACGCCGTTGAAAACTATCTGGACCACGAACGACAACAAATTGACCAGGATATCGAATATCTGGAAAGCCACGGGCCTTTCAAAAAAACCGACGATAGCTAGTCGCGCAAGCTTGTGACTACGGCTAGAATAGTCTGACCGCAGTAGCGATGGGGGAAGATGTGGCACGCGATCCGGAATGTATTTTCTGCAAAATCCTTGAAGGGGATATACCTGCCTACAAATTATTTGAGGACGAACACACCTTTGCCTTCATGGATATCAACCCACTAAACGATGGTCATGCGTTGATCATCCCCAAGGATCATCACCCGAATATTTTTGACACGCCGACAAATGTGCTGGCCCCGTTGATGGAAACAACACAGCGCATTGCCAGAGCGATTCAAAATTCTATCGCTCCGGACGGTATCAATATATTACAAGCCAACGGCCACGGTGCTGCCCAATCCGTTTTCCATGTCCACTTCCATGTCCTGCCACGCAAGAACGGCGATGATGCCAAACTGAACTGGGGTTTGCGTCCGGGAGATATGGATCACATCAGCGATCTGGCTCAACAAATACGCGTCGCGATAAAAGATTGAAGGAACAAACCATCATGTCAGAAGCAGAAACAAATCGCGGCCAACATGATATCGGTGGCCTGAATGTCGACAGCCTGATTGATCGCTCGGAGCATCGATTGTCACTGTCAGAGCGTCGGGTCGATGCCATGATGAATTTATTGTTTGCACCTGACCGCAAGATATTCAATATCGATGAAATGCGTCGCGCCATCGAAACTCTGCCCAGTGATTTGTACGAAAACTATAACTATTACGAACGTTGGACTCTGGCCATGGAAAAGCTGTTGATCGGCAAAGGTATTATGACGGCGGATGAGATCACCGCCAAAGTTGCCGATGTGCGGGCCCGTTTGAAAGAAGCCGGAGTTTCAGCATGAGCACAGAGACTATCCCGCCACGCTTTGGCATCGGTGATACAGTCCGTGTCAAATCGTTGAGCCCTGAAGGCCATATGCGGACGCCCTGGTATATTCGCGGCAAGGTCGGTGTCATTGGCGGCTTGATGGGCAGTTACTGGAACCCGGAAGAAAGCGCCATGGGCCGGGACGGCAAACCGGATCGTATGGTCTATCACGTACATTTTGATCAAGCCCGTTTGTGGCCTGATTATAATGGCAGGGAAACGGATCAACTGGTTGTAGACTTACAGGATCACTGGCTGGATATCGCCAGTCCACAAGAACTGGAAGCGGGGAATTTATCATGAGCCCACATGATCATGAGCACGGCGACGATCATGGCCACGATCACGTCTATGGCGATGATGACCTTCTGGCCGAAGTTTTTGAAGGTGGCCCGCCGGACGATTATGAAATTCTGGAAATCGCTTTGCGTGAGTTGTTATTCGACAAAGGTGTTATCACGCCAGCCGAACTACGCGCCAAAATCGTCGAGTGGGATGGCAAGACGCCCGAAAACGGTGCGCGCATTGTCGCCCACGCCTGGGTCGACCCGGCCTACAAGCAACGCCTGAAAGACGATTTTTACAGTGCCGCCGCTGAACTGGATATCGATACGGCTGGCCCTCAACTGGTCGCCGTCGAAAGCACAGACGATGTGCACCACGTTTTCTGCTGCACACTGTGTTCGTGTTATCCCCGTGCCGTCCTGGGCATCCCGCCGGAATGGTACAAGTCAAAAGAATACCGCAGCCGCATCGTTGTAGACCCACGCAGTGTATTGTCAGAATTTGGCACCACCCTGCCCGACCACACAGATGTGCGGGTCATCGACAACACCGCAGAAAGCAGATACTTCGTCATTCCCAAACGCCCTGAAGGGACAGAAGGTTTAAGCGAAGAAGAACTTGCAAAACTGGTCACCCGCGATTCGATTATCGGTGTGACCGAAGCCCTCAAACCATAACCTTCATCAGGATCAATTTAGTATGTCTCAAATATCACTCGCCTTGGCAAACCAGATCATTGTCGCTGCCCTGAAAGCCGCCCGGGAAAAGAATTTTCAGCAATTAACCGTCGTCGTACTCGATGCCGGCGGGCACATGGTGGCGCTTCAGCGAGAAGATAATTCCGGCATTCTGCGTGTCGAAATTGCCACGGGCAAAGCCTATGGCGCTTTGGGTTTCGGTATTTCCAGCCGCAACATTGGTGCCAACAATACAGACCGTCCCGCATTTATGGCGGCAGTAAGTTCAGCCGCTGACGGCAAAATGATCCCGGTTGCTGGTGGTGTCCTGATTAAAAATGATGACGACAACATCATCGGTGCAGTTGGCGTCAGTGGCGACAATTCCGACAACGACGAAATCGCTGCGATTGCCGGTATAGAAGCCGCCGGGTTAACGGCGGCTTAGGCGCTCCTTGCCTCTCGACTTATCAAACCTGCCAGACGCTTCATGGCATCTTCAATGACGTCTGGTGGGCAGGTCGAAAACGACAGGCGCAAGGTGTTATCGCCACCGCCATTGGCATGGAAAGCAGCACCTGGCACAAAGGCAAGCTTTTCCTGATCCAGCGCTTTTTCCAATAGCCGTCGGGCATCCATACCTTCCGGCAAGGTCAGCCAGACAAACATGCCACCGGATGGGGCGGAGAAGTGAACACTGTTGGGTAAATGCCGGCGCAAGGCCTCGACCATGGCGTCACGTCGCAAGGCATAGATCTCACGCAACATTTGAACATGATCAGGCAAATGATGACTGGCCAGTTCAAAGGCCAGCATCTGATTGATACCGGACGAGGAGAGATCATTCGCCTGTTTGAGAATCGCGAGCTTATCGAACAGGCCTGGAGGGGCGATGGTCCAGCCAACCCGTAAGGCGGGCATCATGGTTTTGGAAGCTGTGCCCACCTGAATGACCAGGCCGTCGTCAGCCCAGCGATCTTTTCCGAGGTATCGGCCTTCGGTTTCCAGTAGCGATGGCGGTGGAGGATTGTCGTACCAGAGATCACGATAGGCGATGTCTTCCAGAATGGGCACGTCATATTCGTGCGCCAGTTCAATAATCCGCTGGCGCCGGTTCAACGGCAAAGTCATGCCGCCCGGATTCTGGAAATCAGGAATGGTATAGAGGAATTTGGCACCCTGTTGAAAGGCGCGCTCCAGGTCATCCATGATCAGGCCATCGTCATCTGTTGCAACGGCAATAAATGTCGGGCGACGGGCTTCAAAAACCTGTAAGGCTCCCAGGTAGCTGGGATTGGCGACGGCGATTGGAGCATGAGTATCCAGCAAGGCTGCTGCCAACAATGTCAGCGACTGTTGCGCGCCGTTTGTCACCAGGACGTTATCAGCATTCAATCTTGTTTCTGGCGTTGAATACCGGGCGGCTATCCATTGACGAAGAGGCAGATAGCCTTCGGTCTGTGAATATTGGAATGACTTCCGATGCAGTTCTTCGTCCTGCTCAAGTCTTTGCCTGATCAGCCTGATCTCCGAAACAGGAAACAAGTCCGGATCCGGAATGCCGCCCGCAAAAGACAAGACTTCAGGGTCTGCCAGAACCTTGAGCAGTTCCCGGATTTCAGATGCCTTGATGGCACGCGCGTCTTCAGAAAGAACAGATTGCCAGATCATAATATGCCTCATTCAATAAACGTCAGTAATACTGACCTTTATTGAATTGGCCGTCAAACAATATATTGTCCCGATACAATCAGTATCGGCAACTCATCGCAATTTACAGATGGTATTGCGCAAGATTATTGCGCACCCTGTCCAGCGTTGAAGTCTCTGATCCCTGCCCGTCGAACGTCAGACCAGTAACCGTTTCAAACAATCTGATATAGCGCGATGAAAATTCGATCAGGGTATCTTCTGGAATTTCAGGGATATCATCTTTGTAGGGGTCGCAGCGCTCATTAACCCAGAGGCGCAAAAACTCTTTATCCAGGCCTTCCGGATTTTCACCCGCGGCGAACTTTGCTTCATAGGAATTGGCCAGCCAGAAACGGCTTGAATCCGGTGTCAGAATTTCGTCAGCCAGACAAACATCGCCCTTTTCATCGAGGCCAAACTCAAACTTGGTATCAACCAGAATAAGCCCGCGCTCAGCTGCCAGCTCTCGGCCCCTTGCGAATACAGCGAGGGATTTTTCCGCCAGTTCATCCCACAATTCCTGGGTCAGCAATCCCTGAGATACAATCTCGGTAGCCGTGATCGGTGCATCATGTTCACCCTGGACTGCCTTGGTCGTCGGCGTCAAAATTGTGTCTGGCAATTTCTGGTTCTTCTTCAAACCATCAGGAAACTGAATGCCGTACATTTCGCGGGCACCATTTTCATACATTGGCCAAATCGATGTGTTGGTTGAACCTGTCATGTAATCCCGCACGACCATTTCGACCGGCAACATGTCCAGCTTCTTGCAAACCAAGACATTGGGATCGGGATATTCGATAACATGGTTCTGACAGATATCGCGGGTGGCCTCAAACCAGTATCGTGCCGTCTGGGTGAGCACCTCACCCTTGAATGGCACCGATGCCAATGCCCGGTCAAAAGCACTTTGCCGATCAGTCGCAATGATGATCATGCGGCCATCGTCAAGGCTGTAGGTATCGCGGACCTTGCCCTTATAATGATTGGGAAGGTCTAAAATGGTGGCGTCCGTCAGAACGTTGTGGGTCTGGCGGCGAATGACTTCTGGATCAAGCATGAAAATTCCGGCTTTGTCAGTGGCGATTCCGTCTTTAACGGTATCGCTTTTACTTTGATTACAAGCGCATACCCCTGGATTGAGGCAACGCTGCGTTTCCATAAGACCGGAAACGCTCGGATGGGACAGAAGCCGGATTTATACAGGAATTTATGGGCGGAGGAAGTGTTATTGTTACTCCTCCGCCCAAATAATTTTTCACAAGGTAGGCTCAGCCCTTAACCGGTACCGGCACTTTGAAGTCACTGGGTTTGCGGGCTGGCAAAGCCTGGACCTCGTAGGTGAAGGTCAAAGCACCATCTTCCAGCCCGACAATCACCCGGCCACCCTTGGCCAGCTTACCAAACAGTAGCTCTTCCGACAGCGGTTTTTTGATATATTCCTGGATCGCCCTGCTGAGTGGACGGGCACCGTTGAGTTTGTCATATCCCTTATCGGCCAACCATTCCCTGGCTGGATCAGTCAAAGTGATTTCCACATTTCGGTCATGCAACTGGACTTCCAACTGCAGGACGAATTTGTCGACGACACGGGCGACAATTTCTGGCGTCAGCGCACCAAAACCAATGGTCGCATCCAGGCGATTGCGGAATTCAGGTGAGAACATGCGCTTGATGGCTTCTTCGTCCTCCCCTTCCTTCAGGCCGCGTTGGAAACCAATGGCTTGCTTGCTCATTTCCTGGGCACCGGCATTGGTCGTCATGATCAGCACAACATTGCGGAAATCTACCGTTTTGCCGTGATGGTCTGTCAGCTTGCCATGATCCATAACTTGCAGCAGCACATTGAACAAATCCGGATGGGCTTTTTCGATTTCATCCAGCAGCAAAACCGTATGCGGGTTCTGGTCGACAGCATCCGTCAACAAACCACCCTGGTCAAAACCCACATAGCCCGGTGGTGCGCCGATCAAACGCGAAACAGCATGGCGTTCCATATATTCGGACATATCAAAGCGTGTCAGTTCCACACCCAGAATAGACGAAAGCTGGCGTGCAACTTCGGTTTTACCGACACCCGTGGGGCCAGAAAACAAATAACATCCAATGGGTTTTTCTGGCTCTCGCAAACCGGCACGTGCCAGTTTGATGGCGCTGGCCAGCTCGCCAATTGCCTTGTCCTGTCCAAAGACGACATTTTGCAGATCGCGCTCAAGTGTGCGGAGAAGCGACATATCGTTTTTGGAAACCGATTTCGGTGGAATGCGGGCAATCTTGGCAACGACAGCCTCGATATCTTTCACACCGATGGTCTTCTTGCGCTTGTTTTCCGGCTTGAGCATTTCATAAGCACCGGTTTCATCGATCACATCGATGGCCTTGTCCGGCAGCTTGCGGTCATGAATGTATCGGGCGGACAATTCAACTGCTGACTTGATGGCTTCAGCTGTGTAGCGAACGGAATGAAATTCCTCAAAATAAGGCTTCAAACCTTTCAGGATTTTGACCGCATCCTCAACCGATGGCTCTTTCACATCAATTTTCTGGAAGCGCCGCAGTAAAGCCCGATCTTTTTCGAAGTAAGACCGGTATTCCTTATAGGTCGTCGACCCCACACAACGTAGTGTCCCTTGAGCCAACGCTGGCTTCAGAAGGTTTGATGCATCCATGGCACCACCAGATGTGGCACCGGCACCAATCACTGTGTGAATTTCATCAATAAACAGAATTGCGCTGGGGTGTTCCTCGATCTCACTGATTACAGCTTTCACGCGTTCTTCAAAATCACCGCGATAACGCGTACCGGCCAACAAAGACCCCATATCAAGCGAGAAGATAACCGCATCAGCCAGAACCTTTGGCACATCATCTTCGACAATCCGCCGGGCAAGGCCTTCAGCAATTGCGGTTTTACCGACGCCCGGATCACCTACGAACAAAGGGTTGTTCTTGGATCGACGACACAGGATCTGGATCGTTCGTTCAATTTCCTCGGCACGACCGATTAGCGGATCAATGCGCCCCGCTCGCGCTTTTTCGTTCAGATTAACGCAATAGGCATCCAGCGCTTCTGTTTCGCTGTCGTCCGATCCATCGTGATCAGCCGTATGTTCGCTACCGTCATCTTCCTGGGCACCGCTCACACGTTTTGTCTCGGATTTACCCGGTGTCTTGGCAACGCCATGGGAAATATAACTGACCGCATCGAGGCGGGTCATGTTCTGTTTTTGCAGGAAATAAACAGCATGGCTTTCGCGTTCGGCAAAGATGGCAACCAGCACATTAGCGCCGGTTACCTCTTCCCTGCCCGACGATTGCACATGAATAAGCGCCCGTTGAACAACGCGTTGAAATCCAGCGGTTGGCTTCGGCTCGTCAAATTTTTCCAGAACAAGGCCTGCCAGTTCTTCCTGCAGATGATCATCCAGATCATGGCGCAATTCGTCCACATTGACGCTGCAGGCATTCATTACAGCAATGCCATCGTCATCTTCTGTCAACGCCAAAAGCAAATGTTCCAGCGTCGCAAATTCGTGGCGATGCTCAGCGGCAAGGGCCAGCGCTCGGTGCAGTGTCTTTTCAAGCTTGGAAGAAAATCCGGGCATTTATTCTTTCTCCATCGTGCACTGCAGGGGGTGTTCGCTGCGACGGGCGATATCAACGACCTGGGCAACTTTGGTTTCGGCAATATCGTAGGTGTAGACGCCGCAAACGCCGACGCCTTTCTGGTGGACATGAAGCATAATTCTGGTGGCATCTTCGCCGGTCTTGTGGAAGATGGCCTCCAGAATGCGAACAACAAATTCCATGGGCGTATAGTCGTCGTTCAGCAACAAAACCTTGTACATAGACGGCTTTTTGGTTTTGGGCGATGTCCGGGTAGCGATGGCAGTGTCATTGCCACCGCTGCCGCCACCGTCGCCAGGGCGCCCTTTGCCGGGGTCGTTGGGGGTGGATTTATCTGGTCCTGCCCCGCGTATATCGCATGTCTTCATGTTGTCCTGATCAAAAATTATTCGGCGGTCCGGAATGCGCCTCCGGCCGTACGGCCCGAAGCAGTGCAGGAAACGGCAAAACAGCGTTTCCTTTCCATTCACATCAATAATATCGGTCTGAACAGGAATGATTCCAAGCCCACATCGGTAAATATCGTGCGAGCGACGATAAATAAGCTGTGGACTGTCGGAACTGGGCCGGTTTCGGCCACAAAAAAGGGCCCGGTCAAAGGGGGAGGAAGACCGGGCCCAAATTGGAGAGAGTTGCAATACAACCCTTCCTGTCAAGTCGCCACTAAAGGGGGAGGAAAGTGGCGCCTTGTCTATATGCCGCCTGTATCAGGCAGCAATTGTGTCTTGAAGCTTAAGAAACGAAAGGTTTGGCGAATGATTCCATTGCAACGTTGGCGCGGGCTGAAACAGGCGCAATTGCTTCGTTAGCCAATTTGGTGCTCATTTCGTTGATTTCGGTTGTTTTGGCAACCAAGGCATCGAAAGTGGTTTTAGCCATTTCACTTTGCATTTCAACAGCTTCCTGAGGGGATTTGACAGCCATCAGTTTGCTGAAAGAAGCCATGTTGGCTTCAAAAGCGCTTTTGGTGAAGTTCATGATTTGGGTGTTGATGGCTTCCATGCCTTTAGCGGCGATGTTGCCTGCTTCAACAACTGCGTCAACGTTTTCTTTGCTGAAGGCAGCAGCCTGGTCATAATTTTTGTTCATGGCGTCAGCTTGTTCCTTACTGAGAGTAAAGGCTTTTTCGTAACCTTTGTTTGCGGCGTCGTTGCCGGCGGTGACGAAGTTTTCCAAAGTTTCTTTGCTGGCAGCAGCCATGGCATCCATGGTTTTTGTTGCTGTATCTACAGTCGATTTGGTCGAATTAGTTTTAGCCATCTTCTTTTTCCTCATATGCACATCTGCTGTTCGCAGTCGCGGTGAACGGGATCTATCATTGGCCCGTCTGAATATTTATCCAAGCAGTATCAGCCGCTTACCAACCAACCAATTAATGCTGCACTGCAATATATCAGGAATATGATACTTCAAGAGCGCTGTGTCAACATAAATTTTGCTGCACTGCACAATATTTTCCAAATCTGCGAAATGGATGGAGGTTTTGCTGTTTAAAAACAGGGAATTATGGCATTATTTAGCCACTGATGGATTATTTGGGACATTTGTTTGAAATTTACACAAATTTAGGGTTGATGGCGCAATGTAAGCCGTGATTCAATCGCTACACTTATGATGGCGGTGATTATATAAACCGGGTTCTTGTAATGATCCGGGTTCAAGGGGACTTCACTTAATGACGGCAATTGACTTAATGACGGCAATTGCCCATGGCAATAAAACCCGGACTCTGAAAACTGCCAAAACATTATCGGTTATGGCCGTTCTTGTTGGGTTGCTGATTACCGTTTTACAGCCTGCAACTGTTTCTGCCAGAGTTTCTGCCATTGTGATTGATGCAACAAGTGGTGAAGTTTTGTATTCTCGCCGCGCTGATCAGCGACGTTACCCCGCTTCCCTCACCAAGATGATGACGCTTTACCAGATATTCACCGCGCTGGAAAATGGTAAATTGAATCTGAAACAGAAACTGAAGGTATCCAGGCGTGCCGCTGGACAGACGCCATCAAAAATTGGTTTGAAGCGCGGTTCCAGGATTTCAGTTGAAAAGGCAATAATCGCTGTTGCAGTGAAATCAGCAAATGATGCCGCGACAGTTTTGTCTGAAGCAATGGGCGAAACTGAATTCGAATTCGCCATGCGAATGACGGATACCGCCCACAAACTGGGGATGAAGAGCACCCGCTTTATGAATGCTTCGGGGCTGCCGAACAGGCGCCAACGGACGACCGCCAGAGACATCGCCTTGCTCTCCAGGGCACTGATTGACGAGTTTCCCCAGTATTACCACTATTTTTCGATTCCTAGTTTCAAATGGGGCAAACGCACATTCCGCACCCACAACCGTCTGCTGGAAAAATACTCTGGCATGGACGGTTTGAAAACGGGCTACATTCGCGCTTCAGGTTTTAATATCGCCACATCTGCGGTCAAAGACGAACGCCGGTTAATTGCGGTTTTACTGGGCGGACGAACGGCAAAGAAGCGTGACAGAAAAGTCGCCTTTCTGATGAATGCTTCGTTCAATCGCGCCCGAACACTGGACAAGCATAAAGGCAAAAAGGCCCAGCCTGTTATTATCGCCAAAGTCGGTACTGGTAAATCTGCAAAAAAGATCCCTCTGCCTCGGCTGAAATCAACACAAGCCAATCCGGAAAAGGCTAAAGCAGAACCCTTTACAACTATGTTAGCCAGAACCATCAAATCCCTGATTGCCCCTTCTAAATCTGATGCCGCACCGTCACCGGAAGATGGCAAAAGCTGGTGGGGCATTCAGGTTGGTGCCTACAAGCGTTATGCCTCAGCCCGACGCCGTCTGGATCTGGCCACCCATGCATTACCTGATGTTCTGATGCACGCCCGACCTTCTATTGATCAAGTTCCGATCAAGGGTGGTAAAGTTTATCGAGCTCGCCTTTTGGGTTTGCGCAAAACAGACGCTGCCTCTGCCTGCAAAATCCTGAAGCGCCAAGCAATTTCTTGCGTTGCGATTTCGCCTGAAGGTGACCAGGTCGTCAAAGTAGCGTCGCGCTGATCCATATCCTTTGACCAGGCCTCCCCCTGCCATGCTGCGCATCGTGCTGACGGTTTTCCTGCCATTTGCCAGCGGCTATTACTTGTCTTACTTCTTTCGCTCGGTTAACGCTGTTATCGCGCCGGACCTGATCGATGACATGGGCCTCAGCGCCAGTGATCTTGGATTGATGACTGCGGCCTATTTCCTGACATTTGCAGCCTTTCAAATTCCTCTTGGCATTCTTCTGGACCGTTTTGGTCCCGTAAAGGTCCAGGCAGCACTCTTTGCAACAGCTGCACTTGGCGCATTTGTCTTTGCCACCGGCGACAGCAAGACAACCCTGTTTGTTGGTCGGGCCCTGATCGGCTTGGGCGTTTCAGGCGGTTTGATGGCATCCTTCAAGGCAATTGTACTGTGGTTCCCCCGGGATCGCCTGCCCTTGGTCAATGGCTTGTTCATGAGTTTTGGCGGCCTTGGCGCACTGTCTGCAACGGCCCCGGTTGAATTGGCGCTGGGTGTTACGGATTGGCGCGGCGTGTATACAGGCATTGGCTTCGCCACAGTCGCTGTCGCCTTGATCATTTTCTTCATTTGCCCGGAAAAGCCCGAGGCAAAAACTTCCGGATCCATTGCCGACCAAATCAAAGGCCTGAAAAATATTTATCGTGACAGGCTTTTCTGGAGAGTAGCCCCGCTCACCTTCACGGCGGCATCAGCTGGAATGGCGATGCAAACATTGTGGATTGGTCCCTGGCTAAAGGATGTTGCCGGGATGCCAGCCGCGCCTGCGGCAAATCATATGTTCCTCGTTGCCTTCGCTATGTTTATTGGCATGGCAGCGATGGGGGTCGTACCCGATGTCGCCTTTCGAAAATGGAAAATACGTCCTCAGACAGTCATCATTGCGGGGAATGCGCTGTTTTTGCTCACACAGTTTGGCATCATTTACGGCGGGATCGAGACAAGCCTGAACATGTGGTTGCTGTTCGGATTTCTCAGTAATTATTCGGCCATCGCCTTCGCTGTGCTGTCGCAACATTTCCCAACGAAAAAATCTGCGGCCGCGAACACTGGCTTGAATGTATTTGTATTCGGGATGGCTTTTGCCTTTCAGTACGGCATTGGCATCGTCATAAACCAGTTCCCGGTTTCTGGAGACAATATCTATCCGCCAGATGCGTATCAAACAGCATTCTTGATTGTTGCTGTGATTCAAATTGTCGCTATAGCCTGGTACTTTATCTCCCCAAGACTATTGCCTGAACGAGCTTATCAGACAGAAGAAATGTCAAACCGCTGATGCATCAATGCCACTTGTGTTGAGAGCTTCGCGCAAGGCAGTCTTGAGCGTTTCAAGCTGAGCGGTATCTTTGGCCTCACAACGCGCGACCAGAACGGCTTGAGTATTGGATGCCCGAAGCAACCACCAGCCGCCATCGACACTTACCCGAACGCCGTCGATGTCGTCGACATCAGCGCCATCGGCCTTCAGTCGATCCCGGATTTCTGCAACGATATCGAATTTGCGTTCATCGGGGCAATCAATGCGGATTTCTGGCGTATTGATAAAGATCGGTAGTTCATCAAACAGCTCAGCCAGTGACTTGCCGGTCCGCGTCAATACACCCAGCAGCCGGACGCCTGCATAGAGCGCGTCGTCATAACCGTAATAGCGATCAGCAAAAAAGATGTGGCCAGACATTTCCCCGGCGAAAGGAGAATTTTCGGCTGCCATTTTTCCTTTAATCAGAGAATGACCTGTTTGCCACATGATGGGCTTGCCGCCCAAGCGGGCAACTTCGTCAAAGAATAACTGGCTGGATTTAACGTCCGCAATTATCGTGGCACCGGGATTGTCGGCCAACACGTCTCGCGCCAATAACGCCATCAGTTGGTCAGCCCACAGAATACGTCCCTGCCCGTCGACCACGCCAATACGGTCAGCATCACCATCCAGGGCGATACCAAGATCAAGGTTTTGTTCGCGGACGACGTCTTGAATCTGGACAAGATTTTCAGCCACAGTTGGATCCGGATGATGGTTCGGAAACGAGCCGTCTATTTCTTCATTAAGAAGGATGTGCTCGCCAGGCAGACGTTTCACAAGTTCCGCCATCATCTCACCGCCTGAGCCATTCCCGGCATCCCAAGCCACCCGAAAGGCATCAAGCTCACCGACAGGCGCACAGGCTGCAGCCAGCTCTTCAAGATAGGCTTCTTTCAGGTCATGTTCCCGGAACTGACCGGGCGTATCAGCGACTTCGATATCTCCATCCGCACACATTTTCCCAAGACGCTGGATATCCTCGCCAAAAAATGATTTGTGCCCCATCATCATTTTGAAACCGTTGTGGGCTGGTGGATTGTGTGAGCCCGTTACCATAATTCCGCCATCGGCCTCAAGGTGATAGACCGCGAAGTACAACATGGGGGTCGGACCGCGACCAATGCGGATCACATCAACACCAGCTGACGTCAGGCCGTCACATAGCGCCTCCTCCATGTCTGGTGATGTTGTGCGCCCATCATAGCCGAGGCAGATGCTGGTACCTTTGCCGGATTGGCGGACCACGATGGTGCCAAAGGCCCGACCAATGGCGTTAGCATCAGCAGTCGACAAAGTTTCGCCGACGATGCCACGAATGTCGTATTCGCGTAGAATGGTTGGGTGAAATTTATAGCTGTGATCAGTCATGTAAAGGTTTTCCAGCTATTCGTCGTTGTCGACCATTGCGGTTCCACGGCCAATGCCAAAATAGGCAAAACCAGCATTTTTCATGTCTACGGGATCGTAGATATTTCGCAAGTCGACCATTATAGGCTGTGTGAGCAACGATTTAACGCGATCAAGATCAAGGCCACGAAATTCGTTCCATTCCGTGATGATAGCGACAACGTCTGCGCCCTCAAGCGCTTCATAGGTGCCATCACACCATTCCACATCTTGCAGCATCTCTTTTGCTTCGCGCATACCTTCAGGGTCATAGGCCCGAACAGTTGCACCGGCTTTCTGCAGAGCGGGAATGATATCAAGGCTCGGGGCATCCCGCATGTCATCGGTATTTGGCTTGAAAGCAACGCCCAATATACCGACCGTTTTGCCGTTCACATCACCACCACAAGCATCAATAATCCGACCCGCCATGGCATGTTTGCGCCGGTCGTTAACACCCACAACCGCTTCGACAATGGCCGTTGGTGCTCCGGCTTCCCGGGCCGTATTGACCAGCGCATTGGTATCTTTCGGGAAACAGCTGCCGCCATAACCAGGGCCGGCATTCAAAAATTTCTTGCCAATCCGGCCATCCAGGCCAATTCCCCGGGCTACATCCTGAATATCTGCACCGACTTTTTCACTCAAGTCAGCCATTTCGTTAATGAACGAGATTTTTGTCGCCAGGAATGCGTTCGCAGCATACTTGATCAGCTCAGCCGATTTTCGACTAACGAAAATGACGGGGGTCTCGCTAAGAAACAAAGGCCGGTATAATTCACGCATGGCGTCAATGGCGCGTTCGGATCGCGTGCCGACAACGACGCGGTCCGGGCGCATGAAGTCTTCAATTGCCGCTCCTTCTCGCAAAAATTCCGGGTTCGATGCCACATCAAAGTCCGCATCAGGCCTGCGCGCCCGTATCCGCGCTTCCACTTCAGCCCCCGTGCCAACAGGAACCGTCGACTTGGTCACAATCACGGTATAACCCGTCAAAGCATCGGCTACTTCTTCTGCTGCAGCAAACACGTAACTCAGATCAGCCGCACCATCTCCGCGGCGACTGGGTGTTCCCACGGCAATGAAGACGGCGTCTGCATCTTTGACCGCAGAAGCCAGATCGGTTGTAAATGTCAAACGACCTGCCTTCACATTGCTGGCAACCAAAGCATCCAGGCCAGGCTCAAAAATTGGAATCTTTCCGGCTTCCAAAGTGTCGATTTTGCTTTTGTCCTTGTCGACACAAACAACATCGGCTCCGAATTCAGAAAAGCAGGTTCCGGAAACAAGACCGACGTAGCCAGTCCCAATCATCGCAATTTTCATTTTTGTACCTTAAGGACTATCGTTAGCTGTTATTTGCAAAGTTGTTGATGAAAGCCTGTACGTCATCCCGCAATTCTTCACGCTCCAATGCAAACGCAATATTAGCTCGCAGAAAACCAGCTTTGTCGCCACAATCGAACCGTTCACCCTCAAATCGCAGTCCATGAAACGGGTCCGTCCCGATTTGCGCAGCAAGAGCGTCAGTAAGCTGAATTTCATTACCAGCCCCGCGCTCTCCCTTTTCAAGTTGAGAAAATACTTCCGGCTGTAGAATATAACGACCAATGATAGATAACGTGGATGGTGCAACTTCAGGCGCTGGCTTTTCGACCAACCCCTTCACTTGTACAAGTGATCCGGAAGTTTCACCCGGCTCCAGTATGCCATATCTGTTTGTATGTTCCCGTGGCACATCCATAACGGCGACGATATTCCCACCCGCCTCGGCATAGGCGTCCGTCATTTGTTTCAGGCAAGCCGTCTGGGACAGCACAAGATCATCCGCCAGCAAAACAGCAAACGGCTCATCCCCAACAAGGTTACGGGCGCACCAAACGGCATGCCCCAGCCCCAGCGGTTCCATCTGACGTGTGTAGGCGACAGCACCAGCAGCTGGTAACCATTCACCAAGGGCTGCCAGCTCTTGATGTTTGTTCTTGGTCTCCAATTGCTCCTGCAATTCCCAGGATTGATCGAAGTGATCTTCAATGGCCGATTTGCCGCGACCAGTTACAAAAATAAACTCCTCAATTCCGGCGGCCCGCGCCTCTTCAACAGCATATTGAATAAGAGGTTTATCAACGACCGGTAACATTTCCTTCGGCATGGCTTTGGTCGCCGGCAAAAACCGGGTACCAAGACCGCCAACTGGAAAAACAGCCTTTCGGACTTTAGGAATGCTCATACTGGGGGAATGCTCATACTGGCAGGTCTCGTCAAGAAGTGTGGCGGGCAAGACTAAGTTCGCAGATAAAGGCTGGCGCACTACAAACGACAATTAGCAGTTGTTTCATTAGCAGTTGTTTCAGATGAAAGGGTTTTGCCATGGGTGACCGCAGAACGCAAGCGCATCCCTCAGGCACTCAACAACAGGTCCTTGGCTTGATTTATCTTGCTTGCGAGCCAAGTTGATCCACCCAGGTCCGGATGCATTTTTTGCATCAATTTGTGGTGCGCCGCCTTGATTTCATCTCTGTCCGGCCTGCCACTGAGACCAAGTACTTCAAGCGCTTCCTCCATTGTCATTGGCCCGCTTGCCGCGCTGCCCGCCTGGCCATTAGAATTTGCGCCCTGCCCCGACCAGTCCTCTCGCCATTCTGGCCCAACGGTCTTATCGAGATAAGTCTCAAGCAAATGGGCTGATTTAGCGTCGTTGGCGTGGCATTCATTCAATAATTCGATGATTTGCGTTGTCGAAAGGTCTGTTAGTGTTGCGCCTTTAAAGGGACCTTTCAGAACCTCACCGGATATCTCGCCACTTGAATGGTTCAAAAACATTCGCAAATAGTCTGTCCTGATGCCGGACTCACCACCGTTCCCGGAAGAGCCACTGCCAGCACGCCTGAAAGCCTTTTGGGCACCGCGAAACAGAATACCTTTGAGACTGCTTCGTACGACCCACCAGAACGCGGCAACCAACAAGGGAATGGCAAAGCCCAAGCGTCCGGTAAGGGCCAGAAAGATGATGGCGCAAACGACAAGCCCCAATCCAAGCCGCGTCAAAATCCGCAGCATATCCTTCGGATCAGCCGTTGCAAACCAGCGCCCCGCGAGCGTGACGCCCAGCAGAATGCTGATTCCTAATACAAACCAGGCCAACATCGTCGCTCCCTACCTTATTTGTTTGGCAATTTTCAGCACTTCGCCACCCCGGTCTTGACTGAAGTCCTGCAATGCCTTGCGACCGCCTGCCGCATAAACAGCGACAGCAGCCAATAAATCACGCAGTTGTTGGGCACTTGAAAGATCAAAACGGCAGTGCGCGCCACCCGAAAGCTCCGCGATTTGCCCGAAAGCCCGGGCGGCAAAGGGCTCATCACCTTCTTGAAAAATGAATGCGGGAATGCCCAACAATCCCATTTTCCCCGCCAATCCACATAGCCTGTCGACATCTTCCTCTACACAATCACCAACAAACACAAGGGCGTTGATCTTCCCCTTGGCGGCTTCGTCCAACGCATGATCAAGTATTTTTTCTATTTGCGTCTGGCCACCCAGACAACGCACAGACCCCATAAAACCTACGAGGTCCCTGGAATTTGACAACCAGGGGGTCGTTCGGAAATTGGCAAAGCCCCGGTACCAGGCCATTTGAATTTCAAGTCCGCCCAGCGCTTCTGTTTCGCTAAACATATCACTTTGAATGCGGCAGGCCTTGTTCCAGGCGGGTTCCCGACTAGCTGTCGCGTCCATGGCGAAAATCAGACGGCCTTTTTGGCCCCGTGGTCGCAACACAGGCAGGGATGACATTTTGGCAAAAAAGTCATCGATATCTTGATCACTGGACCGGGTAACCAGCCCTTTTTTGTCATTCGTCATCCCGTCTCACCCTGAACTCAAGTAGATTAGCCAATCAAGATCAACCAAACTGACAATACGCGTCGTTTTTGCGTTGACCCCTACACAATATGGTTACAAATTCCGCTAAATACCAGATTAACCATGCGATTCCCGACTTAACAAAACGGCAATCAGCTGTGTCGTTGGTGGCTACCTTGACCTGTTTCGCCACGGGGCGTTTCCAACAAAGTTGGCTACACCCTGCTGATTTGACCTGCCGAAAAGGCTGGCCAGACTAGTGGTTAGGATAATATTCACCTATTGTACTCATAATCATTTATTGTGACCCCAGTCAGTAATCATTCCAAAACAGAAGAAACTACTGAAGCCTAAATCAGGTTCTGTTGATATTTAGTTTGATTTTTTGTCAATCTAGCCTTATTTGAATCCGCAGGGGCGAAGATTTAACATTTCAGGTTTCGAATACCTCGTTGCCTGGTGGAGTAGTTAGTTGCCCGATCAGTTGTCTCATATGGAACCAAATGAACTTGACGATGTGATAAAGTCACATGTCAAACATTTGAAATCCCAAAGTGGCGGCCGCCGGGCACGTCTTGAAAACTACAACCTTTCATCGATAAATCTGGATGGCCGAAACCTTTCTGAAGGTTTTTTCTCTGGCTGTACGTTCAAATTCACTTCGCTTCGAAAAGCTGGTCTGGTTTCCGCAGATCTTATGGGATGTGACTTCAGTGTCGCAAACCTGCAAGGCGCTGACTTGACCTACGCTGATTTGCGCGGTGCTGTTTTGCGAGGCGCGGTCCTGACTGAAACGTGCTTCCGTGAAGCCAATTTAAGTCAAAGCCAGTTTGGCGAATCGCCTTCATCTGATGGCGGGATGAAAACCTCTACCGACATGCGAGGGGTGGATGGTCGTGGCTCCGACTTTTCGGATGTTTCCCTCGAAGGTGCGGAACTTTCAGACAGTGATTTCTCTACCGCAGGCATGGTTCGCACGGACTTGACCAGCGTAAATGCACGAAATTCGATATTTGCCTCAGCTCAACTGAACAACGCCTTGCTCATCAAAGGTGATTTTACCAACGCAGATTTTTCGAACGCTAATCTACAAGGTGCTGATCTTCGGGAGTGCAATTTAACAGGTGCCGGTTTCAAAGGTGCAGATTTGAGCAATAGTAATTTATCAGGTGCCAATTTGCAGGGCGCGTCACTCGAAAAAGCTGATCTGGCTGCAGCTAATCTGACTGATACCGAATTGCGAGGCGCTATTCTCGACGATGGAGCCCTGACAGATGAACAGGTTCGCTCAGCTCTGTTACATCGCTCACCTGAGGCCCAAGGCGTTGTTATCAAGGATGTTCTTGTCCGACACAACATTTGGATATCGTCAGGAGGCCGTGAGGGAGAGCGTGCTGATTTATCTGGTCTTGACCTCTCTAATCTCGATTTTTCCGGCGTTGATTTGTCAGCGGCCAAATTGGTCGGCTGCAGTCTGAAAAACAGCTCCTTGAAGGGTGCCCTTCTTGCGCACGCAAACCTTGGCTATGCAGACTGTCGGCAGGCAAATCTTGAAGACTCCGATTTACGGGGCGCCGATCTTTGTTTTGTAAATTTATCTGCTGCTGATCTCCGCAACGCCAACATAACCCCCTTGAAAATTGACAGTGTCTCTGTTCGCAACTGGCCTGCGGATCTAACACGGGTTCGGGCTGTCGGCGCAAATTTTTCCTTTGCCCGACTTACCGATGCAAAGCTGGATGGTGCGAACCTGACCAACGCTGATTTCGACGGTGCAGTCCTTGATGGATGCAGTGTCGTTGGGGCGATATTTACCGGTGTCGATCTCGAAACAACCAGCACAGTCGGACTAATCAACCCCAAGCCAAGCTGAAGTGTTTCCATCAGCATCAATCACTCTCTGATATCACAGTCTATTTTATTAGTTTTTTACTTCAATTTTTGGGTAGAAGGCATTGAAAGCAAAAGCAAAATCAACACCGTAGGCCACATCAACATACCCGCTATTTTTTCGAATCTGCACAACGACATTTCCAACATCCATTCCTTCACTGATCGTCGGTGAATCCAGGGCCGAGTTCTGCCCCGCCTCCCAGGTGATAACAATGTTTCCCGGGGCCTCTACCCTGCGATCACGTCGCAAACGGTCCAGGGACCACGCCTGACGCTTGCCGTCTCCATCCACGAATGAAACCACCCTCGCCAATGGTGCAATGCCGACAGGCATGGGTCCGCGATACAAAAAAGGCTGAGGCATAGAGTCGTAATAGGCATATGGGTTCGCTCCATAGCGACGACGGCTGTCTACCGATGGCACCAATACTTTGGCGTTTTCGAAACGCTGGCGAAACAATGCCATGGATTCAAGGCGGGAAGGAATTGTCTTCAGAACTTTGCCATTCAATTCCCCGGCGATCCCCTGCCCCAGAAACTGCTGCCACCAGGTCTCGGTTTGCCGGTCGTACATCACCAGATCGGAACGACGTAATTTGCCTGTTGTGCCAAATTCAAGTGTACGTCCGTCAAGACGTCGATCAAACACGATGGCTGCATTGCACAAGGGACAAAACGTTATCGAAACGGGTACGCCGCCGACGGTATCATTGACAATCTCGTGCCACATGAGGATTTGTAATGGATAAGCCCGGGCATCACCGTTGATAGAGAGGCCAATTACGGGTTCAGTTTCGGCATATTGCGTCGCCTCGGCCAATGGAACAAACAAAGGATTATCAATGGAGGGAATGCCATCTTTTGGCGGGCCGCCAGACATGATTTCAGACAAATCAATTGATGTATTTGAAAAATCTGTTTTCGGCCATTCAGATTTCCACTGGGCAGGCCCGGCGCTCGCCATTGCCAGTACAAAAAACAAGCCTGCAATGGCCAACGTTGAAACGGCACTAAGGCGCCGAAGGTATCCAGTCATCCAACAACTCCACAAATAACATGTCAGAGCGATTCCGTTTGAACCGGAATCGCTCTAGTTTGGCAAGATCGCCTTCACGAAGAACGCCTGCCATGGCAAGGTTGCTTGATCAGGTGAAAACCAGCAAATCACGCCGATACACCATGGCGTGACCAGAACATTTCCGGACTTAACGAAAACGCAGCGTTCCGTCAAACTCAAGGTGTGCGCCGAAAATGGAAGCTGAAGCTTATCCGATTAAACCGCAAAAGCCCTGGTTTCGGCCAAAAGGATAAACATGAGCGAAAAAGTAGATTGCGTTGTTGTTGGCGCAGGTGTTATCGGCCTGGCTATCGCCAGGTCTTTGGCAAAGAAAGGCCGGGAAGTTATTGTTCTGGAAGCAGAAAATGATATTGGTACAGGAACCAGTTCCCGCAACAGCGAGGTCATCCATGCCGGTATTTATTATCAACCCGGCAGTCTTAAGGCGAAGCTTTGTGTCCAGGGAAAAGAGGCGCTTTACCACTATTGCGAAGAACGCGGCGTCGAACACAAACGACTGGGCAAACTAATTGTCGCCTCACAGGACAAAGATCTGGCAACGCTTGAGAAACTGAAAAGGACGGCGGAAACTAATGGCATCCCTGATATGGTGTTTCTCAACGGGCCGGAAATGAAGTCCCTTGAGCCTGCCTTGGCGGGTGTTGGTGCCCTTTTGTCCCCGTCGACCGGAATTGTCGACAGCCATGGACTGATGCTGGCCTATCAAGGGGAAGCAGAAGACCTGGGCATGGTGATCGCCTTCAACAGTCCATTTCAGTCCGCCAGATCCGAAAGTAATCAATTTCACATCGAGGTTGGTGGCGATACCCCGCTCTCCCTGACGGCGAATACCCTGATTAACTCTGCCGGGCTTGGGGCGCAAGATATTGCTAACAATATCAGTGGCTTGAAGCCAAACCATATTCCGAAACGTTACCTGTTGAAGGGCTCGTATTTTTCCATGACGGGCAAATCACCTTTCACAAGGCTGATTTACCCGGTCCCCCCGGACGCCAGTCTGGGCATCCATTTAACGCTTGATCTTGGCGGGCAGGCAAAATTTGGCCCGGATCAGGAATGGATTGACTCTATTGATTACACGATGAACCCATCGCGAGCGGACAGCTTTTATGCCTCGGTCCGGCAATATTATCCAGACCTGGCTGATGGCGCTCTGGAAGCAGCTTATTCCGGTATCAGGCCCAAGATTCAGGCACCAGGTGACCCGGTTGCTGACTTCATGATCGAAGGTCCTGCGGATCATGGTATAGCGGGTTTGGTTAACCTGTTTGGTATGGAGTCTCCCGGCCTGACATCATCGTTGGCCATCGGCGATTATGTCTGCGCATTGCTGGATTGAATCTGTTCTTGACGAATGGCTTGCCAGCGAGACTGCAACCGGGTTAAGTTGTTGATAATCAACACGAACAGGGGAACATCATGAAATTGCGCCAGTTATTTGCCGTCGGCGTCGCTGTCGCTCTATCCAGCAGCTTTGCTCTCGATGCTGTCGCTGGTGTTCCTGATCTTGAGGCTTGGACATTTGGCGCCACCGCGACACGGATTGAAAACGACAGTGAGTGGAAAACCAACGTTGGCGCCGGTATGGGGTTTGCTGCTGATTATGTTGGCAGTGATGATTACACAGGCCAAGCGATGCCGGTGGTTGATATTGAGTGGCGCGGGGCTTACTTCCTCAGCACCCAGCGCGGGCTTGGCCTGAATTTGGTCCGGCGGCGACAAACCAAAGCAGGTCCCAGGATTACCTGGTCTGCTGGCAGGGATTCATCAGATAATACTGATCTGTCCGGCATGGCAGATCTGAAATCCAGTATTGAAGCCGGGGTGTTTTTTCAACATTTTAATGGCCCCTGGCGCCTCGAAGGCGATCTGCGCTATGGCCTGAACGGCAGCGGTCACCATGGCATTGTCGGGAATGCCAGCTTGGCCCTTGGTGGCCGGCTCAGTGAAGATTCCAGCTTGATCCTTGGTGCCGCCACGAAATTTGCCAGCGCTTCCTATATGCTGGCAAATTTTGGTGTGACAAGTTCAGAGGCGACCTCTGGTCGCGCTGCCTATACACCAACCGCCGGTTTCCAGGAATTTGCCGGCTTTGCTTCCATTGTTTACAACGTTGACCAGAATATTTACCTGACCATAGATGGTCGCGGTACCTTGATGATGGATCAAGCGGCCAACAGTCCGTTGGTCAAGGCCTCTGACCAATACTTTGTCGGGACCACCGTAGGTTACCGCTTCTGAGCCACGGCTGAGCCACGGCTGCTTGAATAAGTTCATTTGAATAATTCAGGCCCTGTTCCCTCTTCTATTGAATGATTTGAAGTGCTATTTAGCGGCGACGCTATTAAACTTCTTTTTTATGTAAAATAGATGGGTCCGTGATGAAAAACGTCGCTTTGGTCGACAAGGTTCGCAATTCACTGATCGGCAACGATCAGGCGATGCAAGGCCCGGCTGGTGTGCGGCGGATTACTTACGCAGACTACACGGCGTCTGGCCGATCCCTTGGGTTTATCGAAGACTTCATTCGTGACGAAGTTTTGCCTTTCTACGCAAATACCCATACCGAAACATCCGGCACAGGACACCAGACAACCCGTTACCGTGAAGATGCCCGTAGTATCATCCTGAAGGCTGTGAACGGCGACGAGCGTGATGCTGTTCTGTTCTGCGGCTCAGGAGCCACAGGCACGGTCGATCGTTTGATCAATATCCTGAATCTTCGACTGCCAAACGAACTTGATGAAGAATATGGTTTTGCGGACCAAATTCCTCCTGAAATGCGGCCTGTTATTTTCATTGGCCCTTATGAACACCATTCAAATGAAGTTTTGTGGCGGGAAACCATCGCGGATGTCATCGTCGTTGAAGAAGATGAAGCGGGTCTGGTCGATCTCGATATTCTGCAGACCAGGTTACTGGAATTTGCCGACCGACCTTTGAAAATCGGTAGCTTTTCAGCGGCTTCAAACGTTACAGGCATTATTACCAACACAGATACCGTCACGACAATGTTGCACGAGCATGGTGCCATCGCCTGCTGGGATTTTGCTGCCGCCGCTCCCTATGTGCCCATCGATATGAACTACGCAGACGCGCCAGACAGCGCGGCCAACAAGGATGTTGTTTTCATTTCCCCGCATAAATTCCCGGGCGGTCCGGGCACGCCGGGTATTTTGATCATGAAAAAATCCTTGATGAAAAACAAGGTCCCGGTCATTCCCGGGGGTGGCACCGTCAGCTACGTCAGTTCCGACGCCCATCGCTATATTGACGATCCTGAACATCGCGAAGAAGGTGGCACGCCTGACATCGTTGGCTCAATCCGCGCAGGGCTGGTGTTCCAGTTGAAAGAAGCCGTTGGTGCAGAAAATATCTTCACCCACGAAAAGGACATGGCCCGCCATGCCATTGATATATTAGGGAAAAACCCGAACATCAACATCCTTGGCAACAACCAGACAGACCGCTTGCCAATCATTTCCTTTCTCGTGCGCCACGGCGAACGCTATCTGCATCATGACTTTGTGGTGGCTGTTCTCAATGATTATTTTGGCATCCAGACCCGCGGTGGCTGTTCCTGCGCTGGACCTTACGGTCACCGTTTGCTTGGCATCGACAGCGAGACGTCCGAGGAATTCAACGTTCAGATCATGGGTGGCTGTGAAATCATCAAACCGGGCTGGACCCGTTTTGGCCTCAACTATTTTAACAGCGAAGACGAAGTCAGCTTTATCCTGGGCGCCATAGACTGGGTCGCGACCAACGGCCACAAGCTGCTGTCAGCCTACGCCTGCGACGGCCCCACAGGGCGCTGGTGGCACAAGCAGGCGGGCAAGGCCGCCGTCATGTCGTTGAACGACATTGATTACACAGCCTCTGGCCCCACTTATTCAACGCACAAATCCAGCATATCGCTGCAAAATCTGGACGACCTGGTACAGGATGCCCAAAAGGCGATTGCGGCCCTGGAGGGTACTTCCGCCAGCGGATCAGCGGATGCTGTCATACCGGAGCCTGCCCGTCATCTGCAATGGTTTCCGTTGCCATCCGAGGCCGCTGAATAACAGATTCTTGTTGTCAGGAGATGTAGTGCGGAAGGTCAGCCTGCCTTACCGTTCGGAGAAAAGTTGCGTGAATTCACATTCAATAGATTGATTTTTTCAAAACTCCTCACTTGCGTAACAGATTGATGCTATTTCTGTTAATGATCGTTTAATTTATTGTTTTGAAACGATTTTCTGCAAATATGTCCACCATCACATTAACCCTGTTTTGCTTTTGTGGATGGAGGATCCCATGTCGGTTTTTGATCACGGTGAATTTAGCGAGCACGAAGATGTTATTTACTGCCATGATCGGGCAACCGGCCTTCGGGCGATTATCGCCATCCATGATACGACCCTTGGGCCAGCCCTTGGTGGCTTGCGCATGTGGCCTTATGCCAGCGACGACGAGGCCCTGACTGACGTCCTCAGGCTGTCGCGCGGCATGACTTACAAGGCCGCCATGGCGGGACTGAACCAGGGTGGCGGCAAGGCCGTGATTATTGGTGATCCGCGATCAGACAAATCCCCTGAACTTTTCCAGTCTTTCGGACGCTTTGTCGAGCAACTGGGTGGGCGGTACATCACAGCCGAAGATGTTGGCACATCCGTTGCTGACCTTGGCCTTGTGGCCGGTGTCACCGATCATGTGGCCGGTCTGGCAGCACTTTCGGGCGATCCCTCACCGGCGACGGCCTGGGGCGTTTATCATGGTATTCGGGCAGCGGTCGCCCATCGTTTACAGCGCCCCACGCTGGAAGGCGTGAAGGTTGCGGTGCAGGGTGTGGGGCATGTTGGATACTATCTTTGCCAGTACCTGGCCGAGGCCGGAGCGCAGCTGACAGTGACCGATATTGACGCCAAAGCCATGGAGCAAATGGCAGACAAATGGGGCGCAAACACCGTACATCCGGATAGCATTTACGAGGCAAAGGTAGATGTATTTGCCCCTTGCGCCATGGGTGCCGTGATCAATGACGAGACCCTGCCACGATTGCAGGCAAACATCGTTGCCGGTTCCGCCAATAACCAATTGTCCCAGGCGCATCATGGTGAAAGCCTCGCCGCACAAAAAATCCTGTACGCACCGGACTACGTAATCAACGCCGGCGGCATTATCAATATTTCACACGAGCGACCGGTATATGACGAAGTGAAGGCTTATGCGCATACGGCACAAATCCATGACACGTTGATGGATCTGTTCCGCAAGGCAAATGCAGCGCAAATGGCACCGGAAAAAATGGCTGACAAGATGGCCGAGGCGCGGATTTTCAATGCCCGCCAACAACAAAACTCGGTTGCCGCCTGATCTTGATCAGAGCAAGCTTTGCTTAAAGTAGACCGAGGTTTCTGAGTTCAGCCGCCATATCCGGAGGGATGTCGCTGGCGGAACCGCCTTTGGGCGCATCACCTGGTGCCACGTCGTCTTCTAAATACCGCCAACCCTGATGCGGCCTGCGGGGCTGCGGCATGGTCAGCACCAGATCAGGATGCAAGATTATGGCGCAACGCCGAACGCCATCGCTGCCGTGTACCTCTTCCAGACCAATGATCTGCTGGCGCACCGCAACAATCCGCTTGATCACCCAATAGAGCGAACCGCCATCCAGAACTTCCCCATCCCGCCGGGGTCTGTTGCGCGTCACATGCACCAGCCGTTCCCCCCGCGCAGTGCGGGCTTCCTGGTGGCGGCGCAACTGGTCAACGTCATCGACGCCAACACATAATTTTAGCAAATGAACCGTCATGGGAGCTCATGAACATGGAAATCGAGGGCTGTACTTTTGTGCCACGCAGCCCGCCATCGATCAAGCCATTCCGGACACGTCCGGCTTGATTTTACTTCACAGGCGCTGAAAAACGTCTTTCACCGACACCTGGCGGGGTCAGGAATTTTCGGCGGCGGTCAGGGCCGCGAAAGTGGGGCTGGGCAATGAAGTCACGGGGCCTGTCGAGCACAGAGAGTACCCGGTCAAACAGTTTGACGGGATTGTAGGGTTTGCGCAAAATTTCGGTTGCCCCGGCGTCGCGGGCTGACTCCACATTCAACATTGTACTGTAACCCGTTGAAACTATGATGGGAATTTGTTTGACGTTGGCAAAGGGCAGCTTGCGAATATTGCGGCAGAGCTCGAAGCCATCCATGGGAAACATCATCAGATCGCAGAGCACAAAATCTACCCGACCCTGGCGAAAAATCTCCAGCGCCTGGTGCCCACCCGTCGCCGCCATGACCTTGACGCCGCCAATCAGGCTGACAACTTTTTCGATGAGTCGCAGCTGCATTGGATCGTCATCGACAATCAGGAAAACCTTGTTTTCAAGCCGGTTGCGGGTCAATTTTCAATGCCTCAGTTACGCTGTACTGAAGGCACGTTATTCCAGAATGCTTGAGATTCAGTGAATCGTTCCTGGTGTAAATATTCGAGACACTGCCACCACAGGTAGCTTATTGGGACTGACGGTCGGTCAATAACCCTCCGTCATTGCCGTACTTGATCCGGCAATCTTCAAGGCTGTTACAAATTGGCGGAACACTCCCCTTTCGTCATGCCCGTGGCTGACACGGGTATCTACGTCTTGACGGCATTTTTGTTCAGGCAAAGGATTTTGGTCATTTCAGGAAGATGCAGAACATGAGAAATCAACCTTCTGGTAAACTTGTCTCCCAAAGGCGTGGGTACGCGGGTCAAGCCCGCGCATGACGGTATTTGGCTTGGCCGTGACAGGAAAATTGCTCAGCTACACATCAATCTTCTGCCACGCTGAAGGCCACCAGCACGGTGCCTTCGTCGACCGCATCCCCGATTTCAAAATGGATTTCATCGACAACGCCATCTGCCGGGGCAGTAATTGTATGTTCCATCTTCATGGCCTCGACAATCATCAAAGGCGTGCCCTTGTCGACACTGGCACCTGCTTCGGTTAATACGGCGACGACCTTGCCTGGCAGCGGGGCGACGACACCGCCGGTACCAGCATCGTCAACTTCGGCTGCGGCGAGGACATCAAAAATACCGATCTGGTGAACATGCCCGGCATCAATCACCGTCACACCACCGTCATCCAGCAGCACGGTTGCCACAATCCGCACACCATCAATATTGGCGACGATGCGATCTTCGTCTTCCAGTTCCCCGTTCACGATCAGAGTTTTATCCGCAATGGTCAGCTCGTATCCGCCTGTCACATAGCGAACCGGGATGGCAACAATTTCCTCTGCGTCAACCAGCTTGATTTCATCGTGCCCGTCGTCATTCATGCGCCAGCCATGGACCTGATGCCAGGGTGAAGTTGGATCACCGTTGCCATGCGCATTGAAAGCCGCCTCATCGGCCCGGTCCAGCAGAACGGCCAGGGCCGCAATGGCCAAGGCCCGTACAGGTGCCGCTCCTGGTTCAGGCACAAGTTCAGCAATGTGGCGTTCAATGAAGCCTGTATCCAGATTTGCTGATGCAAAATCTTCGTTGACGGCAATGCGGGCAAGGAACGCTGTGTTGGTTTTCACCCCGACCACTTCGGTTTGCTGTAAGGCCCGGCGCAAGCGTCGCAGGGCACGGGTCCGGTCTTCATCCCAGACGATTAATTTGGCAATCATGGGATCGTAAAAAGGCGTTACCTCGTCGCCCTCTTCCACGCCGGTATCAATGCGCACGTGCGGACCGGCAGCCGGGAATCGCAGACGTTTCAAGCGACCGGTTGAAGGCAGAAAACCCTTGTCCGGATTTTCAGCATAGATGCGGACTTCCAGGGCATGACCGGTGATGGAAAGCTCTTCCTGTCGCAACGGCAAGGGCTCGCCCGCCGCAACACGTAATTGCCATTCCACCAGATCCACACCTGTGATCAATTCTGTCACAGGATGTTCGACCTGTAGGCGGGTATTCATTTCCATAAAATAGAAAGGCGCGTCCGCCAGGCCGTTCGAGACATCGACGATAAACTCGATGGTTCCTGCCCCGCGATAACCAATGGCCAGTGCCGCCTTGACCGCTGCCTCGCCCATGGCTTTGCGAATATCGGGCGATAAATCCGGCGCCGGGGCTTCTTCGATGACCTTTTGATGGCGACGTTGCAGGGAGCAATCGCGCTCGAACAGATAAACCGCATTGCCATGATTATCCGCAAAGACCTGGACTTCGATATGGCGTGGAATTTCAAGATACTTTTCAATCAGCACCCGATCATCGCCAAAGGAATTTTTACCTTCCCGTCGGGCACCGGCCAGGGCATCGGCAAATTCATCGCCTTTGTTCACCCGGCGCATACCTTTACCGCCACCGCCAGATGTGGCTTTGATCAAAACCGGATAACCAATTTCATCTGCGGCCTTTCTTAAAACCGCATCGTCTTGATTTTCTTCATGATAGCCCGGCACCACAGGTACACCGCTGGTCACCATCAGGGCCTTGGCCGCATGCTTTTCACCCATGGCCCGGATGGCTGACGGCGGGGGTCCCACAAAAATTATGCCGGCAGCCTCACAAGCTTCAGCGAAAGCCGCATTTTCGGACAAAAATCCATAGCCAGGATGCACTGCCCTGGCGCCGGAGGCCTTGGCCGCAGCCAGCACCTTGTCCGCATCCAGATAGCTCTGGGTCGCAGGTGATGGGCCAATATGATGGGCCTCATCAGCCTTTGAGACATGACGCGATGTCGCATCAGCGTCGGAATAAACCGCGACGGACCGAATACCCATATGACGGGCTGTTTCCATGACGCGGCAAGCGATTTCGCCGCGGTTGGCAATAAGCAAAGTATCAAACAATGTGTCAGACCAATTCAGTGAGAGGGAAATACCAGGCAGTCAGGTAATCGGGCAGGTATCACCATTCAGGTTTTCGTTTATCGAAAAAGGCACCAATGCCTTCACGGGCTTCGTCGCTGGCCCGCCGGTCGGCAATTCGGCGTGCGGTATCTTCCATTAAATCAGCCGATATGGCCTTGTCGCGAACCGAGGCGATTAAATCCTTTGAGGCCGCAACAGCACCAGGGGCCGTTTCCATGAACATACGGGCGTAGCGTTCAGCCGCCGCCCGCATTTCGCCTTCGTCATTCACGATCAGATGCACCAGGCCAATGCGATAAGCCTCCTGGGCATCGAAGCGTTCCGCTGTCAGAAAATAGCGCCTGGCCTGGCGGGCACCAACCGCGCCAATGACATAAGGCGACACTACTGCCGGGATTAGTCCCAGTTTGACCTCAGACAACGAGAACGTTGCACTGCGCACGGCGATAGCAATATCACAGGCGGCAATTACACCGATGCCACCGCCATAGGCCGGGCCCTGGATCAGCGCCAGCGTGGGTTTGGACATGGTGTCCAACCGATGCAGCGCTTCTGCCAGTTTGCGCGAATCTGCGATATTCTCTTCTTTGCTGAAGTTGGCAGATTTGCGCATCCATTCAAGATCGGCCCCGGCGCAAAAGGTCCGCCCGCGCGCCGCAATCACCACCAGCCGAACATCATCTTCATTTTCAGCCGACTCAAAGCGGGCAGACAATTCTTCAATCAGATGATCGTCAAAAGCATTATGAACTTCCGGGCGATTGATCGTGATGGTTGCTACGCCCAAATCATCGATTTGTAATGTCGTGGTATCTGACATGTCACTACATCCGGAATATGCCGAAATCAGTTTTTTCGACGGGTTGATTGAGGGCAGCGGAAATTGACAGTCCCAGAACCATGCGGGTGTCCGCTGGATCAAAAATGCCGTCATCCCACAACCGTGCACTGGCGTAATAAGGATGGCCCTGAACCGCGTACTGTTCGCGGATCGGTGCCTTGAACGCCTCTTCTTCTTCGGCTGGCCATTCTTTGTCGCCAGCTTCCATGGCATCGCGTTTGACCTGGGCCAAAACATTTGCCGCTTGTTCGCCACCCATGACCGAAACCCGGGCGTTGGGCCACATCCACAGGAACCGGGGACTGTAAGCCCGGCCACACATGCCATAGTTTCCCGCACCGTGAGAGCCGCCAATAATCATGGTGAATTTTGGTACTTTGGCACAGGCCACAGCGGTCACCAGTTTCGCCCCGTCCTTGGCGATGCCGCCATTTTCGTACTTTTGACCAACCATAAAGCCGGTGATGTTCTGCATGAATATCAAGGGGATGCCACGTTGGGCACAGAGCTCAACAAAGTGTGCCCCTTTGAGGGCTGATTCAGAAAACAGAATACCATTATTGGCAACGATCCCGACCGGATAACCATGAATACGGGCGAAGCCTGTGACCAAAGTGGTGCCATAAAGTTTTTTGAATTCATCGAATTCACTACCATCCACCACGCGCGCGATGACCTCGCGCACATCAAAAGGTGTGCGATCATCATTGGGCACGATGCCGCGAATTTCCGCCGGATCATACAGGGGTTCGACCACATCATGGGTCACCACATTGGGCAGCTTTTCGCGATTGGTATTGCCAATGATGCGCCGGGCCAGGGCCAGGGCATGTTCATCATTCAGGGCGAGGTGATCGGTAACACCTGAGGTCCGGGTGTGGACATCGGCACCACCAAGGTCTTCGGCACTGACGACTTCGCCCGTGGCGGCTTTCACCAAAGGTGGTCCGCCCAGGAAGATCGTGCCCTGGTTTTTAACGATAATGCTTTCGTCCGACATGGCCGGCACATAGGCACCGCCCGCTGTGCAGCTGCCCATAACGACGGCAACCTGCGGAATCCCCTGGGCCGACATGTTGGCCTGGTTATAGAAGATGCGACCGAAATGATCGCGGTCGGGAAATACTTCATCCTGGTTGGGCAAGTTGGCTCCGCCCGAATCCACCAGATAGACGCAGGGCAAATTATTCTGGGCTGCAATTTCCTGGGCCCGCAGATGCTTTTTGACCGTCAGCGGATAATATGTCCCGCCCTTGACCGTCGCGTCATTACAGACCACGACGCATTCCTGGCCTTTGACCCGCCCAATACCTGTGATTACACCGGCGGAAGATATGTCGCCGGAATACATGCCATGGGCCGCCAGTTGGGAAAATTCCAGAAAGGGCGAGCCCGGATCAAGCAGCATGCGCACGCGTTCTCGTGGCAGTAATTTGCCCCGGCTCAAATGTTTGGCGCGGGCGCGTTCACCGCCACCCTGTTTGACCTTGCTGACCTCTTCGCGCAGTTGATCAACCAGCGCCAACATGGCTGCTTCATTATCTTTGAAATCTTGTGAGCGGGTATTTACCCGGCTTTCCAGAACACTCATACGGCGTCAAACTCCAGATTGAATTTTTGCCCCTCACACCCGACAGCATGCGCCGGGGTGGAGGACATTCGCAACAATATTCTTGCTAACATGTTTTGCACCAGGGGCAAGAATGCGCCCCGCTCCCTTGGCGCTTGATCACTGGCTGATATAGTAGCCAAAATATTTGGACTTTTTTGGGAGACGACGAGATGGCTTATCAACCTTTTGACCTGACTGGCAAAGTTTTGCTGGTGACCGGCGGCAACGGCGGCATTGGCCTTGGCATGGCGGATGCTGCGGCACAGGCCGGTGCCGACGTTTGCATATGGGGCACCAACCCGGATAAAAATGCAGCCGCAGTTGAAAGCCTGAAGACGCATGGCGGCAAGGTTGAAGCCTTGATCTGCAATGTGGCCGACGAGGCGGAAGTCGATACGGCCTTTGCCAAGACCCTGGACAGCATGGGCCGCGTCGACATGTGTGTTGCCAATGCTGGCGTCACGGGTAAATCGAAATCTTTCCTCGACATCAGTGCCGAAGAATGGCGACGTGTGCTGAGCGTCAATCTCGATGGCGTGTTTTATACCCTGAAGGCAGCGGCTGCCCACATGAGCGACCGGGCTAAAAATGGTGACCCCGGTGGACGCCTGGTGGCGACCGCCAGTCTTGCGGCGATTTCCGGTGCGGCTCGAAACGAACATTACGCGGCCACCAAAGGCGGCGTGATTTCCATGATCCGCGCCCTGGCCGTTGAATTCGCTCAGGATGGCATCACCGCTAACGCTGTTCTGCCGGGCTGGATTGAAACCGACATGACCGAACGCCTGACAACCTGGGACAAATTCTCCGACGCCGTCCTGCCACGTATCCCGGCCAAGCGCTGGGGCAAGCCCGAAGACTTCGGCGGCTCGGCGGTCTACCTGATGAGTGATGCAAGTTCCTATCATACCGGTGACACGTTCCTCATTGATGGCGGTTATTTCCTGTTTTAGGGACATGGTAAAATCTGGTCAGTCCTGCGTCACCAGCATGGTGGCGGCTTTGCTGCGGATATCTTCCGGCATGGGTGTGGATTTTCGGGCATCCATGTCGAGGAAGGCACCAAACTGACTCATGGTCGCAACCACCTCGCCGGTGTCCTGATTTTTCATGCGGTGGACAAAACGAATGGATGACCGACCGAGGTCCGTGACGGCTGATTCAACAGTCACACTGTCGCCGCCATTCACTTCTTTCAGATATTTCACATCCAGCTCGAAGGTCGACATGCCGCGCCGGTTTTCACGATTGTACGCAGGCGTTATGCCCGCCATAGCCATGGCTTGCATACAGGCTTGCGAAAAGCGGTGGATATAAAAATGCGCACTCAGGTGACCGAGCACATCCAGCTCCCACATTTTAACCGTATCGCGTAAAGTTGGCACAAAACCGTCTGACGATTGAGGGAACCAACGCTCGACCATGGGACTTTCCCACGGCACTTTGTGCGCCTCAAGCTTCGCCAGTGTGTCCGGTGGAATTTCAGCTGCGCGCCGGGCATCCAGATCAAGATGGATCGCATGACTTTCAAAGGTCGAGACCAGGTCACCCGTGGCAGAATTATAAATGTTGTTACAGAGCTTCAGCAATTTACGCTCAACACCAACAATGCCACCTTCCATGTGCAGCACATCGCCCACACGCAATTCCTTCTTGAGATTACAAAAGGTGTGCACAGCGGCGAAAGCCCGTCGTTCTGTCGCACGATGAGCGGCGCCCAAGCCCATACGTTCGGTGAAGCTGACATAAGCATCGCCCAGTCGTTCGTAATAAGACGCGATGGTCATGTGCTCGACCATGTCACAATGCCAGGGCATAACGCCGCCGCGATAGGTTTCGTAAAATTCACTCATATTTGTTTTATTCCGCTGCTATCGCACGTGAGATGACAAGACGCTGGACATCACTGGTGCCTTCATAAATCTGGCAAACCCGGACATCGCGATATATTCGCTCCACCGGAAAATCACTGGTATAACCATAACCGCCAAAAGTCTGGATCGCCTGAGAACAAACTTTCTCGGCCATCTCGGAGGCAAAGACCTTGGCCATGGACGCCTCTTTCAGACAAGGCAATCCGGCATCGCGCAGGCGGGCGGCTTCATGCACCATCAGCCTTGCCGCATGGATTTGTGTCGCCATATCCGCCAGGCGAAAGGCCACTGCCTGGTGTTCAATAATGGCTTGGCCAAAAGCCACGCGCTCCTTGGCATATTCAAGGGCAGCCTCATAGGCCGCCCGTGCCATGCCCACAGATTGTGCCCCGATTCCGATACGCCCGCCTTCCAGGTTTGACAAGGCAATTTTGTAGCCCTGCCCCGCTTCACCCAGCATCATGTCCGGCGGCACTTCAACATTCTCCAGCACGACCTGACAGGTGTCCGACGCATGCTGGCCCAATTTCTTTTCCACACTGGCGACGCGATATCCCACACTTGTGGTTGGCACCAAAAAGGCCGACAGCCCCTTCTTGCCCGCGTCCGGATCGGTAACCGCAAAGACAATGGCGATGTCACCATTTTGCCCTGAAGTGATAAATTGTTTGGTCCCGTTCAGGATCCAGCGATTGCCCTCAAAGGTGGCTTTGGTCCGGATGGCCGACGCATCTGATCCGGTGTGGGGCTCGGTCAGGCAAAAGGCCGAGATTAATTCGCCGGTGGCCATCTTGCGCAGGTAGCTGTCTTTTTGCACTTCCGTGCCATAGTTCAGAACCGGCAAATTACAGGTCGAATTCTGCACACTCATGATCGTTGAACAGGCCCCGTCTCCGGCAGCGATTTCTTCCAGGGCCAGCATGTAAGTGACGTGATCAAGACCGACCCCGTCCCAGGTTGAAGGCACCAGCATGCCCATGAAACCCAGCGCACCCATTTTGGAAATTTCATCTTCCGGATAATAAGATGTCCGGTCCCATTCGGCGGCGTTAGGCAGGAGTTCGTTCTGCGCGAACTGACGCGCCGTCTCCTGGATCATTTGTTGCTGTTCCGTCAAAATCATTTTTTTACTTTTCTCTCTTGCAACAACACCAAATCACACATTGGCGGTTTGAGGTTTTCTTTTCGGTCGGGCCAATAATTCACCCCCGCAATTGGGGCAGATGTTATTCATATCCACGGTGCAAGGCACACAGAACGTACACTCGTAAGAACAGATGCAGGCTTGTGCTTCATGCCCTAAAGGCGTCTCGCATTTTTCGCAAATCTCTCTCATTTCGAGTGGCATGTCAGCGCTCCCGTTATGCTGTTTCGTTGAACAACTCACGACCAATTAACATACGGCGAATTTCAGATGTGCCCGCGCCAATTTCATAGAGCTTGGCATCCCGCAACAAACGGCCCGTCGGGCTTTCATTCATATAGCCCATACCACCCAAAGCCTGGATTGCTTCCAGCGCCATCCAGGTTGCTTTTTCGGCGGAATAAAGAATGGCCCCTGCCGCGTCCTTGCGCGTGGTCCGCCCCCGGTCACAAGCCTTTGCCACTGTATAAACATAGGCCCTGGCCGCATTCATGATGGTGTACATATCGGCGATTTTACCTTGCATCAGCTGGAATTCGCCGATGGGTTTGCCGAACTGTTCGCGTTCATGCACATAGGGCAGCACCACATCCATGCAGGCCTGCATGATCCCCAGCGGCCCCCCGGACAGAACGGCGCGTTCATAATCCAGACCACTCATCAATACATTCACACCCGCCCCGACGCCCGCCATGACATTTTCTTCCGGGACTTCGCAATCCTCAAAGACCAGCTCGCAGGTGTTGGAGCCGCGCATACCCAGCTTGTCGAGCTTTGGCGACGTGGAAAACCCCTTGAAGTCCTTTTCGATCAGGAAGGTCGTGATGCCCCTAGGGCCGGCTTCTGGATCAGTTTTGGCATAGACCACCAGCACATCGGCATTGGGGCCATTTGTGATCCACATCTTGTTGCCATTGAGAATATATTTGTCGCCCTTCTTCTCGGCCTTGAGGCGCATGCTGACAACGTCCGACCCGGCACCAGGCTCGCTCATGGCCAAGGCCCCGACATGTTCGCCTGAGACCAGTTTGGGCAGGTATCTGGCCTTTTGCTCTTCCGATCCATTGCGACTGATCTGGTTGACGCACAGGTTGGAATGAGCCCCGTAGGACAGCCCCACCGAGGCCGAGCCGCGACTGATTTCTTCCATGGCAATCACATGGTCCACGTAACCCATGGCAGAGCCGCCATATTCCTCATCGACGGTGACACCCAGCAAGCCCATGGCGCCCATTTTTTGCCAAAGATCGGCGGGGAAATCGTTGTCGATGTCGATTTGCGCCGCGCGCGGCGAAATTTCGTCAGCCGTGAAATTCATCACAGACTCGCGCAACATATCGGCGCTTTCACCCAGATCAAAATCCAGCGAAGGAAGGCTGTTGGCAATCATCTCAAAGGCTCCTTGGTGCAAGGGGGTTATTGTAGGGGTCGGGAAGAATGAATCAATCGGGCATATCTGTAGGCGTATCTGACGGCATGTCTGATGTTTGGGGCAAACGCATCATGGTTGCCGTGATCAAACCACATTCCTTTTTGATGCCGCCTTTTTCATTATAGACACGCCCCTCACAGATCGTCAGCCGTGCGCCGGCTCTGACCACGGAGGCTCTGGCGCTCAAACGCTCGCCATCACCTGGTCCCATAATGTTCAACTTGTATTCAACGGTCAGCAAACTGTCTTGTGCCGCCATCAGGGAATAAGCAGCATAACCACAGGCCGTATCGCCCAGGGTACCGATGACACCGCCATGGAAAAAGCCCTTTTGCTGGGCAAGGCCAGGGCTGTAATCGACGGCAACTTCGCAAATTCCAGGTTCCAGCAACGTCAGCTCACCACCGATCAAGGTCATGAACCCCTGGCGGTCGAAACTATCCTGAATACGCTGGCGATAGTCGGGATCACGAACGACATATTCTGATTTGGTTACGTTCATCTATCGGCCCTTAACCACGTCTGCCAAAATCGTACTCAACCAGCAATCCCTGAGCCTTGTCGAGGGCCTCCTGAGGGATCGGAGCGCTTTTCCGCTTGGTGGTATCCAGCATGACGCCCGTCATTTCAGCGACAGCCGTCACCTCGCCTGTTCCCCGGTTGATCATTTCGTGCACAAACATGACTTTCTTTTCACTGACATTCAGGAAACCTGAGCGAACTTCCACCAGATCACCAGAGGTCATTTCTTTTCGGTAACTGATATTCATCTGTACCGCCGCCATGCCGCGTTGATTTTCCTTCATCCACTCTGCCGTCAGGCCAGTTTCAGCAAACAGGTTCCAGGTGCCGCCATCAAACATGCCGATATAGTGCTGCACGTTCATGTGGCCCATCTGATCCTCGTGCCACGGATAAACCACGCCGATAAATGTTGTCACCATTTTGGACATTCGATACTTCCCCTTTGATAACCAGCTCTACTTGACAGATGTAACTTTTCTTTCACCCTGGTTGGCTCCGCACTACCCACCACTAATTCGCTCCGTCATGCCGGACTTGATCCGGCATCCATGCCTGGATCAAGAGGGACACTTCAATCCAAAGGCGTAGACCCCGCATCAAGTGCGGGGTGACGACGGGTTTGTTGGCCAACTCAATTTTCTAATGAACCATAACCCGTGTTGAAACATAGAAATATTCATTTGTTTCTATCAAAGACATTGATATTGTCTATGGATGGAAATCTATCAAATCCGCTACTTTCTGGCCGTCGCTGAAACCGGTAGCTTCACCAAGGCGGCAGACCGTGTTCATGTCTCGCAACCAACGCTTTCGGCTGGCATTAAAAAGCTTGAGGCCGGTCTGCAATCAACTCTGTTTGACCGCCAGGCCAGGCGTTCTGTGCTGTCGCCCGCCGGTATCCGGTTTCTCGACCGGGCCCGCACGATCATGGCGGAGGTTGAGCGTGCCCGTACTGAATTGACAGAAACCAGCCAGACCCGCCTGTTGCGCCTTGGCTGCCTGCCAGGTTTGCCGGGTAGACGCCTGGCGGATCTTCTGGCGACCTTCTCTGCGGCTTACAGCGATATCACCCTGGACCTGCGCGAAGCGGAAGCGGACCGCCTGGAACAATGGCTGGAACAAGACCGCATTGATGTGGCCCTGACGACGACAGGACCTTTGAGCGACGCGCGTTCAACACCCCTTTACCGCCAGAATATGGTGCTGGGCATGGCACAGGATCATCCCTTCACCAGCCGCCAGACCGTGCGCCCGGAGGATCTGAAAGACCAGCCCTATGTCCTGCGCCAGCACTGCCCTTTTGTGCGACCCCTGAACACTTATTTCACAGAACGAAACATCCGCCCCAAGGTGCTCTGCCGTACCCGCCAGGAAACCAGGGCCTTGACCCTGGTCGCCGCTGGCCTGGGCGTCACCATCCTGCCGGACACCCTGAACTGGCCCGGCGTCAGACTGCGCCCTATGGACGGCCTGAACATGCAGTCAACCATCGCTTTGGTTCGCCAGGACGGTGTGGCAAACGAAACCGCAGACCTGTTCCAGACCTTCGCCACCAGCCACGACTGGAAACCGCATGAAGGCGATGACATCACAGCGGCGCGCCTGAACTGGGCGCACTAGATTAAAAAGGCAGCTGCCAGTCCCAGAAAGGCCAGAAAGCCGATGACGTCGGTGATGGTTGTCACGAAAACGCTGGCGGCGATGGCGGGGTCTATCCCTAAGCGGCCAAAGCCCAGAGGGACGAGAACGCCGCCCAGACCGGCCACGATCATGTTGATGACCATGGCGGCGGCGAGGACCAGCCCCAAGGCCACATTCTGAAACCAGCCGCCGGCCAGCACACCTGCGAGGATGGCGAAGACAACACCATTGGCGACACCCACCCACAGTTCCTTTCGGATGAAGCGGCGGGAGTTGGTTGTCGTCAGCTCACGTATGGCCAGGGCCCGCACGGCAACTGTCATGGTTTGGGTTCCGGCATTGCCCCCCATGGAAGCCACAATAGGCATCAGGATCGCCAAGGCGACAATTTCTTCGATGGCTGCATCAAACTGGGCGATGACGACCGACGCCAGCACGGCCGTCAGCAGATTAATCAGTAACCAGGAAAACCGGCGCCTGGACGTATTCAGCACGGTTGAATAGATGTTGCCTTCCGACAAACCGGCCAGGTGCATGATATCTTCTTCGGCCTCTTCATGGATCACGTCGACCACGTCATCGTGCATAATCACACCCACCAGGCGGCCGCTTTCATCGATCACCGGGGCCGAGGTCAGATCATATTGCTGAAACTGAAAGGCCACATCTTCCTGATCAGTTTCCACATGGATAAAGACCGGTTCTTGCTCCATGACATCACTAAGCACCACAAGGCGTTTGGTGCGCATGGCTTTATTCAAAGGGATGGAACCAATGGGTTTGTGCCCTGGATCAACGACAAAGATTTCGTAAAAATCTTCCGGCAAGTCATCGCTGTCACGTAAATGATCAATCATCTGGCCAATGGTCCAGAAGGCAGGCACCGCGATCAGGTCCCGCTGCATCATACGACCGGCACTGTCTTCCGGATAAGCCAGGGCCTGTTCGATCTGGCCGCGTTCTTCTTCCGGCACAGCCCGCAGGACTTCGCGTTGTTCGTCTTCGTCGAGGTCTTCAATAACGTCGACGGCGTCATCGACATCCAGTTCGGCAACGGCTGCCGCCACTTCTTGCATGCCCAGCTGGTCAACGACGTCATCCAGCACGTCTTCTTCCAGATCAACCAGATACTCCGGATCCAGCAAACCACGCGTGGCATCGATCAACAGATGGCGGTGATCGGGCGTGATCTGTTCCATCAGATCGGCAATATCAGCCGTGTGTAAATTGTTGACCAGCTCATTGACCTGATCGACATTGCCGCCATCCAGGGCGCTGGTTATGGCCTGGACGCGCTCATGTGTCAGGCCGTGCAAATCCTCTGCCACATCCTGACTGGTGTAATCGACATCAAGGTCAGGAGGTTGAACAGACGACATACTTTTGATTTCCTGTAACGACTAAACCAATGCCTGTTTTTGCATCTGGGCATCGACAACAGCCAGGGCTGTCATGTTAACCATGCCGCGTACAGTGATGGTCGTACTGACGATATGGGCCGGTTTGGCAGCGCCAACCAGAATGGGGCCAACGGACAACCCATCGGTCAGAACGCGTGCCAAATTGAAGGCGATGCTGGCAGCGTCAAGGGTTGGCATGATCAACAGGTTGGCGCTGCCCTGAAGACGAGAATTGGGAAAGACCATATCGCGGACAGCCGGATCAATGGCTGTATCCGCGCGCATTTCCCCTTCCACCACCAGATCGGGTGCCTGTTCGATAATCAATTCCAGCGCCTTGCGCATACGCTTGGCGGTCTTTGAATCCGATGTGCCGAAGCTGGAATGGGACACCAGCGCAACACGCGGCTCAATGCCAAAGCGCTGAACTTCTTCGGCGGATAGTATGGCGATCTCGGCCAGTTGTTCGGCACTGGGTGTTTCGGTCACATGGGTGTCGGCAATAAAGACCGTGTTTTTTGGTGCCAGCAACAGGTGCAAGGCAGCCAGGTCCTTCACTCCTTCCCGCTTGCCAATAACATCGCGAATATCGCGCAGGTGGCGCGTGTAGCGCCCGACGGTACCGCACAACATAGCGTCCGCATCGCCGCGCTCCACCATCAATGCCCCAATAACGGTTGAGCGTGTCCTGATGACCGTGCGGGCCGCATCTTCCGACACACCCTTACGCTCCATCAGGCCGTGATAGTGCTGCCAGTATTCGCGGTAACGAGAATCATTTTCGGGATCGACCAGGGTGACATCTTGATCCAGCTTGAGACGCAATCCCAGGCGTTCGATGCGGTTCGAGACGATGGCCCGGCGTCCGATCAGAATGGGATGGGCGATGCCTTCGTCAATGGCGACCTGGGCTGCCCGCAACACACGCGGATCTTCTCCTTCTGCATAGGCAACCCGTTTGGGATCAGCACTGGCCCGTTCGAACACCGGCTTCATAACAAAGCCGGTGCGATAAACAAACTGGGTCAATTTGTTTCGGTAGCTGTCAAAATCATCGATAGGCCGGGTCGCGACGCCACTGTCCATGGCCGCCTTGGCGACAGCAGGGGCAATTTCAATGATCAGACGCGGGTCGAACGGCTTGGGGATCAAATAGTCAGCCCCGAAGCTCTGGCTTTGGTCACCATAGGCATTGGCGACGATGTCCGTTGATTCTGCCATGGCCAAATTGGCAATGGCGCGCAGGCAGGCAACTTCCATTTCCCGGTTAATCTCGGTGGCACCCACATCCAGCGCGCCCCTGAACAGAAAAGGAAAGCACAATACGTTGTTGACCTGGTTGGGATAATCCGAACGTCCCGTCGCCATCACCGCATCATCACGCACGGCTTCAACTTCTTCCGGCGTAATCTCGGGCGTCGGGTTGGCCAGAGCCATGATCAAAGGTTTGGCCGCCATCGATTTGACCATGTCAGCTTTCAACACGCCCGGCGCGGACAACCCCAGGAAAATATCGGCATCGGCAATGACATCGCTCAATGTGCGGGCTTCTGTTTCCACTGCCCAGCGAGCACGATACTTGTCCATATCTTCTTTGCGGCCCTTGTAGAGCACCCCATAAAGATCAGTCACAACCACATTTTCCGGCTTCAAACCCAGCGATTGCAGGATATCGAGGCAAGCCAGTGCCGCAGCACCTGCCCCGGAGCAAACCAGTTTAACTTCTTCAATTTTTTTGCCCACAACGCGCAAGCCATTGTAAATGGCGGCCCCTACGCAGATGGCGGTGCCATGCTGGTCATCATGGAATACCGGAATGTTCATGCGCTCGCGCAAGCGGGACTCAATTTCAAAACATTCCGGGGCCTTGATATCTTCCAGATTGATGCCGCCAAATGTCGGCTCAAGTGCGGCGACGGCTTCAATGAAGCGATCCGGATCGGTTTCATCAACTTCAATATCAAAAACATCAATGCCGGAAAAAACCTTGAACAGAACGCCCTTGCCCTCCATCACCGGTTTGGAGGCCAGCGGACCAATGGCGCCCAGGCCCAACACCGCTGTGCCATTGGTAATAACGCCCACCAGGTTGCCGCGCGCGGTAAGTTGTTCAGCCTGGGACGGATCATTGGCAATTGCCATGGAGGCCGCCGCGACACCAGGGGAATAGGCAAGAGCCAGATCGCGCTGGTTCGACAGCGGTTTGGTCGGCGTCACGCTGATTTTGCCGGGTACCGGATTGCGATGATAGGCCAGTGCCATTTCGTCCAGATCGTCAGCCATTCCCGTGTCCCCGCCTGATTATTTTTCGATTGGGTCTACTATACCGAAAGCACCAGGGACTGTGTGATTTTTTCTTTATTTATGGGGGCTTATTCCAATTGCGAGATCATGAATGCACAAATAAAAAGGCCCGCAAGCTGGGGCGTATCCGGTTTAGACGGATAAGCCACGACTTGCAGGCCTTTATAAACTTGGTGCGGCCGAGAAGACTCGAACTTCCACGGGATATTATCCCACAGCGACCTCAACGCTGCGCGTCTACCAGTTCCGCCACGGCCGCACTGAGGTGAGTGCGGAAATACCACCTCCGCAGGGTTGGATCAAGTCTGTATTGAAAACTATTAAGGATAGGTCGAAAAGAGATCAGGTCTCGCTGATAACCATTTTTTCGGTGATCGAAACGGCAACGTTCTCGCTGGAAACCATAACCATACCGCGTGCGATCAAACGATTATTCGCATAAACCCAGGCATCGTCATCAACCGTCGCGTCAAGTTCAATCACAGCACCACGACCCATTTTCAACAATTGGTGGATGGGCATGCTGGATCGACCAAGGACGACCGAAATCTCGACCGATACGCCCTGTATTGCTTGTTCAGCTTCAGACATAATAACCTTCAGAATTAGATATCGGCCAAAATTAGATGTCTGCCAAAATCAGATATAAGGCAGAATTAGATATCAGTTAATAATATTCAGCTACGGTTAGCAAATGATTAACGAAAAAGCAGCCATGGACGAAACAGCAAACTTGGATTGGCGCATTTCTGACGCGCTTGTCGATTATGAACCTGCCCGCTCCTTCATGGAAGGACGGGTGGCTCAAATCATTGATGGCGAAGCCCCTGAAATGGTCTGGTTGCTTGAGCACCCGCCACTTTATACCGCCGGCACCAGTGCAGATCCAGCGGAGCTTGTTGATCGGGAAAAATTTCCGGTCTTTGATGCCGGTCGGGGGGGGCGCTACACCTATCACGGGCCGGGCCAGCGTATCGCCTATGTTATGCTGGACCTCAGGCAACGTGGGCGGGATGTGCGAGCCCATGTGCATAATCTGGAAGCCTGGGTCATCGCCGCCCTGGACCGGTTTAATGTCAAAGGCGAGCGCCGGGAAGGCCGGATCGGCATCTGGGTTGACCGGGGCAATGGTCGAGAAGACAAAATCGGTGCGATCGGCGTTCGGGTCCGCCACTGGGTGACCTTTCACGGTATCTCCCTGAATGTTGAACCAGACCTCAGTCATTACGAAGGCATAGTGCCCTGTGGCATCTCCGACCAGGGGGTGACGTCACTGGTTGACCTTGGCCTGCCCGTCACCATGGCCGACGTCGATGTCGTTTTACAGGAAACCTGGGATGACGTTTTCGGACGACAGGGCAAAGCCTGATTAGTCCTGACGTCAATTCGTCCCCAGAGTGTCAAAGCCCTGTCCAGGTGGTACGGCATCGGGTTCCGCAGGCGTCACCTGGATATCATCAACCCTGGCCATGGGCGGGCCACGACGACAGGCTTCAATCATATCGTTAACCTGGGCGCTGGGACCTGAAAAAATTGCCTCTACTGCACCATCGAGGCGATTGCGAACCCAGCCGTCCAGCTGTCGTTTGATCGCTTCTTCCTGTGTCCAGCCACGATACCAAACACCCTGGACACGTCCGGTAATCAGGACGTTGACGGTTGTGCGAAGAGGCTTGTCACTTCCCAATGGCCCAATCCTGATTAACAAGGCGATCTTTGGGGAAAGTAATAAAGACGGTTGTGCCGACCCCCAATTCACTTTCCAAACGGAAATCACCCCCATGTAGTTCCACCAGGGCCTTCGTCAAAGGCAAGCCCAAACCCGCCCCTTCAAACCGCCGGTCCTGGGCAGATTCAGCCTGACCAAAGACACGAAAGACAGCGTCCATGTCTTCTGCCGCGATACCAATACCGGTGTCCTTGACCTGTATTTCCATTTCACCGTCGTCGTTCAATCCAGCGAAAACTTCAATCTTGCCGCCAGCATCTGTAAATTTGACAGCGTTGTTCAGCACATTGATCAAAATCTGGCGAAATTTGGTTTCGTCGCAACGCAGGAATGGCAAGCCAGGCGCGACAGTGCCTGAAATTATCAGACCGGATTTGTTGGCCCGGCCTTCAACCGAGCGGATCCCGCGCAAGACCATATCATCCAGATCAACTTCATTTTCACGTAATTCCATCTTGCCGGCTTCGACTTTTGCCACATCAAGGATTTCGTTAATCAGGTTCAAAAGATGAGTACCACTGTCGCGAATATCGCCAATATATTCCTTGTACCGGGCATCCCCCAGGGGGCCAAAAGTCTCGTTTGCCAAAAATTCGGAAAAGCCGATAACAGCGTTCAAAGGTGTGCGCAGCTCATGGCTCATATTTGCCAGGAACTCGCTTTTGGTTCGGTTGGCAAATTCGGCTTCGTTCTTTGCTGTGATCAAGGAGTTTTCAAGTCGCTTGTGACTGGAGAAATCGAGGCCAATAATTAGGATGCTTTGTTCGCCCGCCACTTCCACGATATCGCCGGAAATCAGAACCTCAAACAGCTCACCATTTTTGTGGCTCATGACAATTTCCATGTCATCGATTTCCTGGCCCCGCATCAATTTGGAACGAATTTTGCTGTCTGTTTGTTCGTCTTCCATCACAGAAACTTCAGTGCCGCCATTCGCCAACAATTCTTCCCGTGAATAGCCGGTCATCTCCATAAATTTGTCATTGACTTCAACGTAGCCACCATCAGAAAGGCGGGAAATCGACATCAACAAGGGACTTGAATGAAAGGCAATGGAAAACCGGCTTTCGGTTTCCCGCAAAGCTTGTTCCTGTTCCTTGATTTGTGAAACATCGGTCCAGACGGTGACGGTCCCGCCGTTCTGTGATTTCGATTCGTTGATATATTTCCAGACACCAGGTCGCGTCTCGATCGTTCTTGGAATTTCCTGCCCCTTGCGCATTTCAATCCGCCTGGCAACAAACCCTTCCACATCCTCCATATTATTGGCAATCGCCCCTGCACGTGCAACGTCTTCGAATTTTGTGCCAGGAACCAGGAAATGTTCCATACCTTGAAACATGGATCTGAAAGCTGAATTAACCAGAACCAGGCGGTCCTCTGCATCATAAATCGAAAAGCCGAGGTCAATGGATTCCAGCGCGTCGGTTAATTGGGTCCGGGCCTGATCAAGTTCCTTTTCCCTTTGTTTCAGTTCGGTAATGTCTATCGACGAAATCAGAATACCGCCTGAAGCCAATCTGGAGACTGTCAGCCGCACCCAGCTGCCATCGGCTCGAAAGTTCTCGAAAGGCTCACCTGAGGCTTCACGGAGACGCAGTAATCTTGCCTCGAACCAATCATCATCACCCTCTGAGGCTTTTGAAATGAAACCTTTATTGGCTGCTGCGTGGCTAAAGTCTTCCAGCTTCACGCCCGGCACCAACGGCATTTCAATATCGACGGGTAGGTACTGATTCATGCCCGAGTTGGCAACGATAAATCTTTCATTTTCATCCCAGAGTGAAATGCCCATCGGAACGAGTTCAAGCGCATCCAGGATTTGTTGCTCAGACCGTCTGCTGGCCAATAAAGCTTCTTGTTCTTTGGTGAAATCCCTGCCCGTGCCCCTGTATCCGGCAAACTTTCCAGCCCGGTCAAAATAGGGCGTACCGCTGGTTCGGATCCATCGAAGGCTGCCGTCCGGCGTATGGTTGGGGTAGGTAAAATCCTTGAAGGCACGGTGTGCTGCCAAATCGGCTCGATGTTGGGCCATGGCCTCAACATCAAAATCGGCTCCTGTGAAATCAGAGCGTTCCCGACCAATAAAATTGGCATTGGGAATACCTGTTGTTTCCTCCTGGCTTTCCGATAAATAGGAAACTCGTAAATCGGAATCAAATTCCCAAAACCAGTCTGCACCAGAATTGGCCAGGTCTCGCCAGCGCTCAAGCTCCGCGTCTTTGTCCGTCGCGGGAGAAAGACTGGCTGGTTCGAGCTGACAGGTTCCCACTAATCCGGCGACGGCTTTGCTCTCGTTTAACAAGGGCTGGAGGCAAACGGCATATTGCCTGTTCCCCCCGTCCGGTCCGGTGATATCAACTTTCAGGTCAACGGATTTTTGACCCTCTCGGCAGCGCGCCAAAACGGTTGTCCAATTTTCTTCGTCACAAGGTTGCCAGTCCAGGTCTTCAAGGGATTTGCCCTGAACGTCGTCCGCAGCAACATCAAATAATGTCAAAAAACCAGGTGAACAGAATTGGAATTTTTGCGCCTCGTCAACTTGCCAGATGTGCACACCTGACCGGTCCAGCAGTCCAGCCATTGATTGCCATTCCCGATCGCTGTGCACCACTTTATCAGGGTCAGAAAACAAAATAATTACGCCCGAAATACATCAACCTGATCTTCAGCCACGAATAAATTCCGGCGCTGAAAATCTGTTGGTCCCAGCAAATTCTGGTCCAGCAAGGTTAAACCAAATGAATGATTAATTACTACTCAAACTCGATAATTATTTGATCTGTGGCAAGGCTGTCTCCGGCTTTGGCCTTGACCGCAGCAACGACGCCATCATTCTCGGCCAACAACACATTTTCCATCTTCATGGCGTCTATAATCGCCAGTTGTTGCCCAGCCTGCACTTCTTCGCCTTCTACGACTTTTATTTCGACCACCAGTCCCGGCATGGGCGACAAAAGGAAGCGTGACAAGTCAGCCGGTTCCTTCACAGGCATCTTGGCAGCCAGCAATGCCGCTTTGGGGTGACGGACAGCGACCACTGTATCAACGCCCCGACGCGCGACCTTGTAGCCACCTGGTTGGCGTTCAATTTTTACAGCAACATCATCGCCATTGACCGTTCCGATAAACAGCAGATCACCAAATTTCCAATCGCTGTGGACGGCAAAAATTCTGCCGTCGAGCGTGATGTTCGTGATGTGCCCCTCGACGGCAACTTCAACAAAATGCTCTTCATCGTTCAGCACAACAGACCATTGATGTTGTACCCGGGGTCGCTGACCTGGCAATTGCCCTGGACCGTTCGCTTCACGCGCCGCATATTCATGATGAACAGCCGAGGCAACGGCGATCAAAACAGAAGCCCCCGCCGCGTCAATATCAGCACCAACAAAACCGTCTGGATATTCATCAGCAATGAAGTTGGTCGACAGGCGTCCTTCACGGAAGCGCGGGTGCGCCATGACGGCGGCTAAAAAACCAACATTGTTGCCAATGCCACGTAACTGAAATTCATCCAGCGCCGTCGACATACGCTCAATCGCCTGCGCCCGCGTCGCGCCATGCGTACACAGTTTGGCAATCATGGGATCATAATACAGCGAAATTTCGTCGCCTTCGACCACGCCCGTATCATTGCGAACAAAGTCATGGGCGGGCGGACGGTAAGTTGCCAGGCGCCCGATTGAAGGCAAAAAGCCACGCACAGGATCTTCCGCATAAATCCGCGACTCAATGGCCCAGCCTTCCAGTTTCACGTCGCCCTGGGTAAGTCCGAGTTTTTCACCATTAGCAACGCGGATCATCTGTTCGACCAGGTCGATACCCGTGATCAGTTCGGTTACCGGGTGTTCCACTTGCAGACGGGTATTCATCTCCAGGAAGTAGAAATTGCGATCCACATCGACGATGAACTCCACAGTGCCTGCAGATTTGTAGTCCACTGCCTTTGACATGGCCACCGCTTCTTCGCCCATGGCCTTGCGGGTGGCGTCGTCAATAAAGGGGCTTGGGGCTTCTTCGATAACTTTCTGGTGGCGACGCTGGATCGAACATTCGCGCTCACCCAGATAGATCACATTGCCATGGCTGTCAGCCAGGATCTGAATTTCAATGTGGCGAGGCTCGACAATATACTTTTCAATAAAGATACGATCATCACCAAAGCTGGACATGGCTTCCGAGACCGAGCGATCAAAACCATCACGGGCTTCATCGTCATTCCAGGCGACGCGCATGCCTTTGCCACCACCGCCAGCCGAGGCCTTGATCATGACAGGATAACCGACTTCGTTGGCGATCTTTACCGCGTCATCGGCATCGGCAATCTCACCGAGATAGCCTGGCACCGTCGACACACCCGCCTTGTCGGCAAGCTTCTTCGATGCGATCTTGTCACCCATGGCTGCAATGGCTTTGGTGCCGGGGCCAATAAAGGCCACGCCAGCCGCTTCCAGGGCTTCAACAAAAGCGGCATTTTCCGACAGAAATCCGTAACCCGGATGCACAGCTTCCGCACCGGTTTCCTTGACAGCTGCGATAACCTTGTCGATGACCAGATAGCTCTCCGCCGCTGCCGAGGGGCCAATGTGGACGGCTTCGTCTGCCATTTCCACATGCAAGGCACTGCGGTCTGCATCAGAATAAATGGCGACGGTTTTGATGCCCATGGCCTGGGCGCTGCGAATAACCCTGCAGGCAATTTCACCGCGGTTCGCAATCAGTATTTTTGAAAACATGCCAATAACTCTCTTTAGAAGAAGTAATTCTCAACCGGAAAAAGTGTCAGAAACGAACCTTAAAGCGGAATGTTGCCGTGCTTTTTCCAGGGATTTTCCAGCTGCTTGTTGCGCAACATGGCAAAGGCCCGCGCCAGTCTGCGACGCGTATTATGCGGCATGATGACATCGTCAACGAAACCACGATTACTGGCCACAAATGGATTGGCGAATTTTTCCTGATACTCCTGGGTCCGGGCTTCGATCTTGCCTTCGTCACCGATTTCACTGCGGAAAATGATTTCCACGGCACCCTTGGAACCCATCACAGCAATTTCAGCTGTCGGCCAGGCATAATTCATGTCGCCACGCAAATGCTTGGAGCTCATCACATCATAAGCCCCGCCATAAGCCTTGCGCGTAATCAGCGTTACCTTTGGCACCGTCGCTTCGGCAAAGGCATAAAGAAGTTTTGCGCCATGTTTGATGATACCGCCATATTCCTGGGCTGTACCCGGCAAGAAGCCCGGTACATCCACAAGCGTCAGGATCGGAATATTGAAGCAATCACAGAAGCGGACAAACCGTGCAGCCTTGCGACTGGAATCTATGTCCAGGCAACCGGCCAGAACCATGGGCTGATTGGCCACGATACCAATGGTCTCGCCACCGATGCGCGCCGTGCCAACAATGATATTTTTGGCATGATCCGCCTGGGTTTCAAAGAAATCGCCTTCGTCGACAATTTTATGGATCAGCTCTTTCATATCATAGGGCTTGGTTGCGTCTGCCGGGATCAGCGTATCGAGAGAGTTTTCAATCCGTTCAACCGAATCAGGCGTTTCCCTGATGGGTGATTTTTCGCGGTTGGATGCTGGCAGGAAATCAACAAAGCGCCGGACCTGTTCCAGTGCTTCCACATCGTTTTCAAAAGCCAGATCAGCGACACCTGATTTACTGGTATGGGTGACGGCCCCGCCCAGCTCTTCCTGGGTTACGGTTTCCTGGGTCACGGTCTTCACCACGTCGGGACCGGTGACAAACATATAAGACGAATCCTTCACCATGAAGATGAAGTCGGTCATGGCCGGCGAATAAACCGCCCCACCGGCACAAGGCCCCATGATCACAGAAATTTGCGGCACAACACCAGAAGCCATGACGTTGCGCTGAAAGACTTCTGCGTAGCCAGCGAGGGAGGCGACACCTTCCTGAATGCGGGCACCACCGGAATCGTTCAAGCCGATAACAGGTGCGCCCACTTTCATGGCCTGATCCATGATCTTGCAGATTTTTTCCGCATGTGATTCAGACAACGATCCACCAAAAACCGTGAAATCCTGGCTGAAGACAAACACCAGTCGTCCATTGATCGTGCCAGAACCGGTGACAACACCGTCGCCCGGTACTTTTTGATCCGGCATGCCGAAATCGGCACAGCGGTGCTCGACAAACATGTCATATTCTTCGAAGGAGTCTTCGTCGAGCAGGAGCTCAAGACGTTCACGCGCGGTCAATTTGCCTTTTGCGTGCTGGGCCAGGGCCCGTTTTTCGCCGCCACCCAAGCGTGCCTGGGCGCGTTTTTCTTCTAGTTGCTGAATTATGTGCTGCATTTGGTCCTCTTGCCAGCGACTGCCTGGAGCGTCCTCGTACGAAGCGGAAACACTCAACGGGGGGAATGCATGGGAAATACCATTATCCAGACACAAAAACCAGTCCTGGTAGGACCTTGTATCAGCTCAAACCTGATCAGGCGTCCGTGCAAAGGGTAAAGAACCGGGCGCCATCCACCATCGATTGTTGACGGGCAATCAGGCGGTCTTCAGCTTCGGCATCCCTGCCCCAGACAATTTCCTGAAACCGTTCATCAACAACTGTTGCTTCCCACGCCTTGTCCACGTCGATTTCGCCCCTGGTCAACGCCAATGCAATGATCAGGGATCCTGTAATCGAGGTAATCGTATGTAGAGCCGACAATTCCATATCCGAGCATTCGCAGACACATTTTTCCAGGATCGCCAGAGCAGATGCATCCTGGTCGATGGATGATATGCCCGAGGTTACTTCAAGTTTGGCACCAAGAGTATTGGATGCCCAATCAAGCAAGGGCTGCCATAGGCTGGCTTGCAAGGCTGCCAATTCGGGCTCAACACCGCGATAGCACAGCATATCATGCCCGCCAAAGGCTGAAATCTCCGCAATAACAGCCTTTCGCTGAGTAGTGATCCGATCAATGGCGGTGGCCGCGAACCGCATCATGGGCATGGTGGCAGGGTCGATTTTTTCGCCCTGGGCCTGCCATTCTTGTGCAATGGCTTCAGCCACTATTTTGCTAGTGACGACAAGGCCATTTTTGGCAGGTGTCTTGATAGAACGACCATCCAGCAAGACGACAAAACCACCGTCAACAGTATCTGAACTGCCGCCATTTTCTGCACGACCAACAGTGGCATCTTTGTAGAAACGTTTCATATAGTACTAATCAATCCGCATGTTTATTTCTTTATGGAATCAGTAAGGCTGTTCAACAACCCGCCAATGCCACCGCTTTTTTCTTTTTTCTCTGGCGCAGGTTGAACTTGTGCTCCTGCGGGTTTGGCAGCAGCCTTGCCGCCACCCTTCATTGCAGCCACACAGGGGTTTTTGTCGTCACTACCGCCACTGATCAGCGGGATCAACAAGCCCAATGGATTGATCGCGGTTGAGACAACAGCGATGGCCACACCCGCGGCCACAGCGGCTGTATTGGGGCCAGCTTCGGGTGCTGCCAGTGTTCCGCGCACCTGAATAGGTACCGCAAGACTAAGCAAGCTCGCATCCTTCGGCTTTGGCTCGTAATCAAGCTCAATCGTCTCGTCCTGCAAGTTGATCTTGCCACCACCAGTGATGACGACCCGCGCCGTATCGAACAGGAAGGCTGAATTGTTGGCGATGCCGTTTTTGATTTCAAAGCGGTTGATGAAACAATTGACTTTGGTTTCATCTTTTTTGTCACCGCCCGGCACCAGAGCCGTCAGCAAATCAGCTGCAATCAGGTCGAGATACTTACTGCCAACAATGGCGTTCGTGGAAACGACATCAACATTACCGTTCAGCCCGGCCATGATCGCGCGAACAGATGTTCCTTTGCCTTTAATATCAGCGCCTGTACTGACTTTGGCGTCCAGAAGATCTGTGACTTTCATCTCCTTCAACATCTTGCCTACATCAACATCCGTGGCCTTGAATTTTGCAGTTACCCCTGATTTGCCTTTGCGACCATCCGCCTTGATCCGTGCCGACAAGGCGCCACCAGACACTGACCCCTTCTTCAGGTTCACATCCGCCGTGCCATTTTTGATATTTGCCGCAAGGTCGATGCCTTGTACCACAATGCCAGAGGCCATCAGTTTGGCGATCACGATATTGGCCGCAACGTCAATAGATGACAGGGCATCGAGGGGCAGCGGATCAGCACTGAAGATGCGCTTCTCACCGCCGTCGCCTTCTTTGGCGGGGGCAGCCTCTGCTGCCTTTTCCTGCTTCGGTCCGGTGAAGTCGTCGACGTTCAGCAATTTGGACTTCAGGGTCGCGGCAATGACCGGTTTGGATTTACCGACCTTGACCTGAACCTTGCCGGCAAGATCACTGCCACCCATTTTGACCGCCAATCCACTCAGCGAAATGTTTGCAGGACTACCCTTCAGGTTGCCACTAATATTGTAAGGGCCAATCGGGGGCAATGAGGCCCCGGCCAGGGCGCTCAGGTCCGCAACTGAATTACCGCTGATGGCAAGTTTCAAAGCCATGCCGGATGCGGCCATAGGGTTGGCGATACTGCCGGAAACCTTGATGGTGGCACCGCCCGCCTTAAGGGTCAGGTCCAGTGGCCAGGGCTTGTCGTTATCGGCCAGTTCAGCCAGGGGACCCAGTTTGCCGGCAGCTGTAATGGCACTGTCATTCAGGGCCGCTACAAGATCAAAGGCCAGCGGCGAAGAAGCACTATCAGCCTCGCCCGTTAATTTTGAAATCTTGACGACTTTGCTGTCGCCGCTTTGACCATCTTTCCAGGTCAGATTAATGTCGCGCAATTCAACAAGATTGACCGTCGGTAACGCGGCATCCCCAGCTTCGCCTGCCGCACTGTCATCCGCATCCTTGTCGGCTTTTTTTGCAGCTTTTTTGGCGTCGGCAAAAGCCCAGTTCGGCGTGCCCTTGGAATTGGTTTCCAACAGCACATCAAGCCCGCTTAAAACCAGGCGTTTGACCTGAATATTGCCGGAGATCAGCGGCATCAGCGCGACCTCTACAGAAACATCCCTCAGCTTGACCATTTCTGGACGCGACCCCCAACCTGCATTGGCAAAGGTAATGTCGGACGCGGTAATAGATGGCGACAGAGAGACATTCAGTTTGAGCTCCCCTCCAAGGGTCAACTTGCGACCAGTTGCCTTCTCGGCTTCCTCTGCAATGACATCGCGATATTCATTTACATCCAGCGAGGCAATAACGACATACAAGCCTCCAACAACGATAACGACCAGGGCAACGATGCCTATCAGAATTTTTTTGCCGTTCATTTTTAGTCTCCCAGTAAATTTGTGACTTGATGGAGTAATTCTTCGCTGTGATCGACAACGATTTTTGCGCCCGCTTCGATCAGTTCTTCAACCCCATGGTATCCCCATGAGACGCCAATCGCCAGCGCGCCGGCATTAACCGCCATTTCCATATCAAATGTCGTATCGCCAATCATAACGGTGTTTTCGATATCAGCGCCGGTTTCCCTGAGGGCTGATTCGATCATGCCCGGATGCGGCTTGCCTGGATTTATGTCAGCTGTCTGCATGGTCATAAACTTTGGGCGAAGTCCGTGTAAATCAAGGGTGTCATGCAATCCGGCCTGTGATTTTCCCGTCGCAACACCCAGCAGGTATCCGTTTTCATCCAGATGGGAAATCACATTCTCCATACCGGGATAAAGCGCCTCGTGATGGTCTGGCTGTGCTTTTAGCTGTCGAAAGGAATGTTTGTAGCCATCAACCAGACGCTCGTGAGTTTGCACAGGGTGATCCGGCGCCAGGCGACCAATGCCTTCCAGCAGCGACAGCCCCACTGTCCGGCGGATGGCCTCGGGTTCAGGTGCATCCAAACCATGATGTTCGAAGCCCGCCTGCATGCAGGCAACAATCGTATGCTGACTGTCGACGATGGTACCGTCGCAATCAAAAATGACGAGCTTCAGCGGTGAAGTCATGGCGTTACTACCTGTTTTACTCAAGGTCTACCTATACAGTGATCAAGAGCGTTTCCGTGTTTAACGGAAATGCAGCGATTCTTCAAACCCAAAGTATGCGTTAAAAGGACTCAGAAGCGATACCGATAAAACCGGAATCGCCTAAGGCTGTGCGACATTATGCCACGCGAATTAATCGGCGGGATAGTGCATTATTGGTTTGTCGACGTGGTACCGGGATTTATCTCAGGTGCGGCGGCGGTGATATCAGGACCACGTGTCAGTCCGTCAATTACTCACCCACCTGAGTGACGGGTGTTGGTCCAGATGTCAGCCTACCCTTCGATCGACCCGGGATACTCCTCCCCCCCCTTGGAGTATCCTCTTCTACCCCGGCAATCCCGCCACCAGGATTGCCGGGGTTTTATTTTGTCTTTTGGGGGGCAATCCCGCCACCAGGATTGCCGGGGTTTTATTTTGTCTTTTGGGGGCAATCCCGCCACCAGGATTGCCGGGGTTTTATTTTGTCTTTTGGGGGCAATCCCGCCACCAGGATTGCCGGGGTTTTATTTTGTCTTTTGGGGGCAATCCCGCCACCAGGATTACTTCGGGCGTGGCTAAGGTAGTTTGAATCCCAGCTTGTCCCAGACTTCGATCATATGTGGCGGCAATGGAGCCTCGATATCACCGGACTTGCCTTTTGATCCGGGTAGTCGAATCTTCTGGGCATGCAAATAAAGGTTTTTGGAAAACCCCTCTGGCAGCATGCGTCCATCGGAATATTTTCCATCTCCGACAATTGGTGAACCCATGGCGGCCATATGAACACGCAACTGATGTGTGCGACCGGTCAGTGGCTCAAGACGCACCCAGGACAAGGTCATGCCTTTAAATTCGGTCACATCAACGACGTCGAAATTGGTTACGGCTGGCTTGCCGTTTTCCATATCAACTTCAACACGCTCCCCGCGTTTGCCAGGTGTCTGGCTCTGGCGTTTGGCGAGGTTGAGGGAAATCTGTCCGGATTGTTTACCGAGTTTACCAAAGACCAACGCCCAATAGGTTTTGCCTGTTTCCTTTTCGCGAAAGGCTTCGGTCAAAGCCGCCGTTGACCTGGCATTCCGACCCAACAAAAGGACTCCGCTGGTATCCTTGTCCAGACGGTGAACAAGGCGAGGGCGTTCTTCTGAATCGAATTGCAGCACATCCAGCATTCCATCCAGGTGGCGGCGCGTGTTGCTGCCGCCTTGCACCGCCAGGCCCGCCGGTTTGTTGATCGCCAGAACATCCTTGTCGCGATAGATCACACGGCTCTGTAGATCCGCGACATCTGCTGGCGAAACACTCAGGGCTTTGGGGCCCATGCTTTCACTCAGGATCGGATCCAGTGGTGGAATGCGGATTTCCTGTCCCGCTTCAAGCCGGGTTGAGGTTTTGGCCCGCGCCCCATCGACCTTGATTTGACGTTTACGCAGCATCTTTTCCAGATGCCCATGACCCAGGCCGGGAAACTGTCGCTTGAACCAGCGGTCAAGACGAACACCCTCGTCTTCTTCTCTGACCGTCACCAACTGAACACCACTCATGTCAACAAAAGCCTCGTTACGGCCAGGCCCGCAAACAGCGCCCCAATAGCCAATATGACGGACAAGGCCGCATAGCCAATAGCGGCCACCCCGGCATCCCGTTCGAACAGGGTCACAAAATCCAGCGAAAAAGTTGAAAAGGTCGTAAAGGCGCCGAGAAAACCAACCGTCAGAAAAGCCCGCATTTCGAGCCCCACATTCAGGCGCAGCGCCATCAATTCAATCAGCGCACCCATCAGGAAAGAACCCAGGACATTGACGGCAACAGTTCCCCACGGGAATCCGGCACCTGCCAGTCGCATGACAGTGGCAGAGACCTGGTGCCGGGCAACGGCCCCAAGGGCCCCGCCAGCGGCTATGGCCAGAACAAGTTTCACTTAACCCTCTCCATCATTTTGCGCATCTGCTTTCAGTTTGGCCCAATAGGCGAGACGTTTGCCGATATCACGTTCAAATCCACGCTCCCCCGGTTGGTAATAGGTCTCGCGTGTCATGTCATCCGGAAAATATTCCTGGCCGGAAAATCCATGTTCGGAATTGTGGTCATACTCATAACCCTGGCCATATCCCAGTTCCTTCATCATGCCGGTCGGGGCATTGAGAATATGCATGGGCGGCATTAGCGATCCGGTTTGTTTGGCGGATCGGCTGGCGGCTTTCAGGGCCACATAGGCGGCATTCGATTTAGGCGCTGTGGCCAGATAAATAACAGCCTGGGCAATGGCCAGTTCCCCTTCGGGTGAGCCAATAAACTGGAAGGCCTGCAATGCGGCGTTGGCCTGCACCAGAGCCTGCGGGTCAGCCAAACCGATATCTTCGACCGCAAATCGCACCAGGCGGCGCAAAAGATATAACGGGTCCTCCCCCGCTGTCAGCATGCGTGCCAGCCAATACAAAGCGGCATCGGTGTCTGACCCCCGCAAAGACTTGTGCAGGGCGCTGATGAGGTTGTAGTGACCATCCTGCCCCTTGTCATAGACAGGTGCGCGGCGCTGCACTGCGGCGGCCAGAGCGCTTGTATCCAGCCTCTTGTCGCCGCCAACGGCAAACAGTTCTTCCGCCAGATTTAACAAATACCGCCCGTCACCATCCGCCATGGCCCGCAAGGCATTTCGGGCATCATCATCCAGCGGCAATTCAACACCGTCTTCTGCTTCCGCCCGCTTCAAAAGTAACTCCATGGCCGCATCATCCAGGCGGTTCAGCACCAGCACCTGACACCGGGAAAGCAAAGCGGCGTTGAGTTCGAACGACGGGTTTTCCGTTGTCGCGCCGACCAGAATAACGGTGCCGTCCTCCACATAAGGCAGAAAGGCGTCCTGCTGGGAGCGATTGAAACGGTGAATTTCGTCCACAAACAGCAAGGTCCCCTGCCCCTGTTCGCGGCGCAGGCGGGCGGCTTCGAAGGACTTGCGAAGGTCAGCAACGCCTGTGAAAACGGCCGAAATTTGATCAAAAAACAGACCGGTATGTTGGGCCAGCAACCTGGCAATGGTGGTCTTGCCCGTGCCCGGTGGGCCCCACAAGACCAGCGAGGCAAAGCGACCGCTTTTGATCATGCGACCAAGTGGATTTTCATCGCCCAACAAATGATCCTGGCCGACAACATCATCCAGCGATTGAGGCCGCATTCGATCCGCCAAGGGCCGCGGAGCCCCGTCAGACATGCCTGCAGCTTCAAACAGATTGCTCATCCGCGAATTTTCACCTTGAGGACCTGTCCGCCCCGTTTGACGGCCAATTGCCATTCTTGTGCACTGCCGGACATGATTTTTTTAACGTCACCAACGCGTTCAACCACATGTTGGTTGATGCGCAGCAGAATGTCACCAGGACGCAAGCGCAGGCGGCTGGCCGGACTGTTTCTGGCTGTTTGCAAAACGATTACGCCCAGGTCGTGGGTATTCAGACCCAGTTCTTCGGCAAAAGCAGGTGACAGGTTTCCAATCGTGGCTCCCGCCAAAATATGCCGCCCCTGCAAGGTCGCGATGTTACGTTTCGGTATTTCAGGTGCCGCTTTCAAGGCGACCCTGATATTTTTGCTTTTGCCCCGACGCAGAACCGAAAGTCCGGCTGTGCCCCCTACCGGTCGCGTGGCAATCCGAAATCTCAAGCCCTGGGGATCAAATATTTCATGATCATCAACGGCGGTAACGATGTCACCGACTTTCAAGCCGGCATTTTGGGCAGGTCCACCTTTGAACAGGGAATTGATTAATACACCGCCGGGCCTGTCCAGTCCCTGGGCCTGGGCAATGTCCCGTGTTACCGCTTGACCGGAGGCGCCGAGCCACGGCCGTACGATTTCCCCGCCACTGACAGCCCCGTCAATGACCGAGCGTACCATATTGGCCGGTATGGCAAAGCCAATGCCGTTTGAGCCGCCAGAGCGCGAAAAAATGGCTGTATTCACACCGGCCAGCTTGCCACCCATGGTGACCAGGGCACCGCCCGAATTACCAGGGTTGATGGCCGCGTCCGTCTGAATAAACGAGGCAAAATCCGCCACGCCGACTTGTGTGCGCGCAAGGGCAGAAACGATGCCACTGGTCACGGTCTGACCAACGCCAAAGGGGTTGCCAATGGCCAGCACCAGATCACCGACCTCCAGATTGTCGGAATCAATCAGTTCAAGATGTGACAGCACTTCGCCTCGCGGGTCGATGCGCAAAACGGCCAGGTCCGTGCGTTCGTCCTTAACGACAATTTCAGCCGCAAATTCACGCCGGTCGGCCAGGGCCACCGTAATTTCGTCCGCCCCTTTAATGACGTGGTGATTGGTCACAACCAAACCATCCGCCCGAACAATTACACCGGAGCCAAGTGAGTTCTGAATCCGCTCACGTGGCGCTCCAAGAGCAAATTTCTCGCCAAAAAAACGTTTGAAAAATGGATCATTGAAAAAGGGCGAACGGAAAGACTTCTTCACGACCTTGCGCGTGTAGATGTTGACCACCGCCGGCCTCACGCGTTTCACCAGTGGCGCAAAAGAAAGCTGAACCTGTTGCCGGGAATCGGGCAGCACCCGATCCAGTTTGTTTGATTTACTGCCGGCAATTGCATTGCTGTCCGATAAAACCGTTAACGCCATCAAGGCAAACGCCAGCATCAATAAAGATATTTTTGATCTAAACATGGTTCCAGTTTAACGCCTTGTATCCTTATTTGTCATAGCTCATCACATAAGAACGCATTGCAGATAGTAAAGGGCAGACAAAAAAAGGGCAGCCACATGGGCTGCCCTTCAATTTTTGTCCGCGAAATGATGCGGTGCGTCAGCCTCAGGCTGCGGCTTCTGCTTCGTCGTCTTCGCTGTAGACAGGACCTGAATCCTGGCCTTTGGCGTCGACGTCACGGTCAACAAGTTCGATCACACCCATGGGGGCGGCGTCGCCATAGCGGAAGCCGGCCTTGAGGACGCGTGTGTAACCACCTGGGCGGTCGCTGTAACGTTCGGCCAAAACCGAAAACAGCTTTTCCACGAGGGCAGTGTCATTGATGATCGCCAATGCCTGGCGGCGGGCGTGCAGACCGCCGCGTTTACCTAGCGTAATCACCTTGTCGGCAACGGCGCGTAGTTCTTTGGCTTTGGGCAGAGTGGTTTCAATCTGCTCGTGCTTGATCAATGCAGCAACCATGTTACGGAACATGGCTTTGCGATGTGAACTTGTGCGATTGAGCTTGCGCCCGGCTAAACGATGTCGCATTGGGTGTCTCCTGGACCTTTATTTATACTAGCCGGGGCCCTAGAAGGGCTCTTCCAGCTTTTTAGCCATCTCTTCGATGTTTTCCGGCGGCCAGTCCGGGACATCCATACCGAGGTGCAAACCCATCTGCGCCAGAACTTCCTTGATTTCGTTCAGTGACTTACGACCGAAATTAGGGGTGCGAAGCATTTCGGCTTCGGTTTTCTGGATAAGATCGCCAATATAAACAATATTGTCGTTCTTCAGGCAGTTGGCGGAACGAACAGACAGTTCCAGTTCGTCGACCTTGCGAAGCAGATTGCGATTGAATTCCGGCTCATCGGATTCTTCTTCCGCAACATGCTGTTTTGGCTCTTCGAAGTTGATGAACAACTGCAACTGGTCCTGCAGAATACGGGCTGCAAAAGCAACCGCATCTTCAGGGGTGACAGTGCCATCGGTTTCAACGTCCAGGTTCAGGCGATCATAATCGAGTACCTGGCCTTCGCGGGCGTTTTCAACCTTGTATGAAACCCGACGAACGGGGCTATACAGGGCATCAACCGGGATCAATCCAATCGGGGCGTCTTCGGCGCGATTTTGTGCAGCCGGGACATAACCCTTGCCGGTATCGACATTCAATTCCATGGAAAGGGTTGCACCCTTGTCCAAAGTACAGATGACCAATTCCGGGTTCATGACTTCGATCTCGTGACCGGGATCGATGTCGCCGGCGGTTACTTCGCCAGGACCGGTTGCCTTCAGGCTCATACGCTTGGAGCCTTCGCTGTGGCTGCGCAGGGCAAGGCCCTTGATGTTCAGCACGATGTCGGTGACGTCTTCACGTACGCCCGAAATCGATGAGAACTCATGCAGAACGCCTTCGACCTGTATGGAGGTTACAGCCGCACCTTGAAGTGACGACAGCAACACCCGACGCAGGGCGTTACCCAGCGTCAAACCAAAGCCGCGTTCAAGCGGTTCAGCAACGATAGTCGCCCGACTGGTAGCTTCATCGCCAGCGGCGATTTCCAGCTTGCCAGGCTTGATCATTTCTTGCCAGTTTTTATGAATCACGCAGTTCACCTTTAAGCCCGATTCGATGCCCGTCACCAATTGAGGGGCACCAGAATAATGTTTGGTTGGCGGTCCAACTGGACCACCGGAAACGCTTTAGACCCGACGACGCTTCGGCGGACGACAGCCATTGTGTGGAATTGGCGTTACATCTGTAATTGATGTCACGTTAAAACCAACAACCTGCAAAGCACGCAGAGCAGATTCACGTCCTGAACCCGGCCCCTTGACCTGAACTTCCAAAGTCTTCACGCCGTGCTCCATGGCTTTCTTGCCAGCGTCTTCAGCTGCAAGCTGAGCCGCATATGGAGTCGATTTACGTGAGCCTTTAAAGCCCTGTTGACCAGCTGATGACCAGGCAATCGTATTTCCCTGGGCATCGGCAATGGTAACCATGGTGTTGTTAAAAGTCGCGTGCACGTGCGCAATACCGGAACTGATATTTTTGCGCTCGCGGCGACGAACTGTGGTGGTATCCCGAGCCATCGTTCTTTACTTTCCTAAATCCTGACTGCCGAATGCGGCAGTTGGTTATTTCTTTTTACCAGCGATCGCACGCGCTGGACCCTTGCGGGTGCGTGCGTTCGTGTGGGTGCGCTGTCCACGGACCGGAAGTCCACGACGATGGCGCAATCCACGATAACAACCGAGATCCATCAAACGTTTGATGTTCATCGATGTTTCACGCCGCAAGTCACCTTCAACCAAATAGTCATTGTCAATGATCTCGCGGATCTGAATGACTTCTGAGTCGGCCAATTCATTCACTCGACGTGTCGATGGAATGGATGCCTTGTTGCAAATCTCGACGGCTTTAGTCCGCCCGATCCCGAATATGTAGGTCAAACCAATTTCGACCCGCTTATTGCTCGGAATGTTAACGCCAGCTATTCGCGCCACGTCCGGAACTCCTCGTTAATCTGTTGACAGGAAAACCCTGTAAACGCCTATGTTTAAACACAAAACGCCCCGTGCCGAGTCTTTATGACCCGGGGCATGAGGCCCAGAGATTCGCAATAATCGCGGCTCTGTTGAAAAGTTGCCGGATTATCTTGAAACGAAGGCCTCAAGTCAACCATTTAAGCAGTCTTAATCACCGCTTTAATCTCTTTTTCGACCTCATCCATCTCCGCCATACCGTTTACAGCAATCAGCTTGCCTCGTTCCCGATAATAAGGGAGCAATGGAGCCGACTGATTACGATAAGCATCCAGTCTGATTCGCACCGAATCTGCATTGTCATCGGCGCGACGGTCAAAATCTTTGCCACCACATTCATCACAAACGCCTTCGGTCTCAGGCTTCTTGAAGGTGTCGTGATACCCTGCTCCGCAGTTTCCGCACGAATAACGTCCGGAAATCCGCTCAATCAGGGCTTCGTCTTCCACTGTCATTTCCACAACAGCGTTAATTTCCAAATCCTTGCCTTTCAGCAAGACATCCAGGGCTTCGGCCTGCGCTACGGTGCGCGGGAAGCCATCCAGAATAAAACCTTTGTCACAATCGGGCGCATCAATGCGCTCCGACAACATGGCGATAACAGTTTCGTCGTCGACGAGCTTGCCTTCAGCCATTATGCCTTTTACCCGGTTACCAATTTCCGACCCCGAAGCGATTGCAGCCCGAAGCATGTCTCCCGTCGACAATTGCACAAGACCTGTATTCGCTTGTAGCCGCTTGGCCTGGGTTCCCTTGCCGCAGCCCGGGGGGCCAAACAGAACGATGTTCACCGCTTGCGTCCTCTTAGTTTCGACTTCTTGATCAACCCTTCATACTGATGGGCGAGCAAGTGAGACTGGATTTGCCCCACGGTATCCATTGTCACTGTCACAACAATCAACAGCGACGTACCACCAAAGTAAAAGGGAACCGAATATTGTGAGATCAGGATCTCCGGCAGCAGACAAACCGCACTCAGGTAAGCCGCGCCCAGGACCGTCAAACGGGTCAGGACATGATCCAGATAGTCTGAAGTGTTCTTGCCGGGACGAATACCAGGAATAAAGCCGCCATATTTCTTCAGGTTATCCGCTGTATCAACCGGGTTGAAAACCACGGCTGTATAGAAGAAACAGAAGAACACGATACCGCCCATATACATGGCCATGTACAAAGGCTGACCGCGACCAAGCAATGCTGTCACAGTTGTCAACCATTCCGGGCCCTGGCCCGCTGAGAAGTTGGCCATGGTAATCGGCAGCAACAACAGCGAGGAGGCAAAAATTGGCGGAATAACACCGGCTGTATTAAGCTTCAGCGGAATGTGGGAGCTTTCGCCGCCCGTCATCTTGTTACCCTGCTGTCGCTTGGGATATTGCACCAGGATGCGTCGCTGTGCCCGTTCCATGAAGACGATGAACATGATCACACCGATGACCATGACGAAAAGGAACATGATGAACAATGTATCCAGAGCGCCCGTACGACCCAATTCAAGGGTTCCAACAAGTGCACTTGGAAGTTCAGCAACAATGCCTGAGAAAATAATCAGCGAGATACCGTTACCAACACCGCGCGCCGTAATCTGTTCACCCAGCCACATCAGGAAAACTGTACCGCCCGTCAAGGTAACAACGGTAACCAGACGGAAGAACATTCCGGGCTCACCAACTGCAGCACCTTGCGAGCTGGACATGCCTTCAAGACCAACCGAGATGCCATAACCTTGAACTATCGCCAGCAAAACTGTGCCGTAACGTGTGTACTGGTTAATCTTCTTACGGCCTGATTCGCCTTCTTTCTTTAGCGCCTCCAGTTGCGGAGACACCGTCGTCATCAACTGAATGATAATCGACGCAGAAATGTAGGGCATAATATTCAGGGCAAAAATCGTCATCCGCCCCAGAGCACCACCCGCGAACATGTCGAACATGCCGAGGATACCGCTCTGATTTTGGTTGAAAATGTCCTGCAGGACCGCCGGATCAATACCGGGCAAGGGAATATAAGTTCCCAAACGGTAAATGATCAACGCGCCCAACGTGAACCAAAGACGCTTCTTCAGTTCAGTCGCCTTGGAAAAGGCACCAAGGTTTATGTTGGCAGCAAGTTGTTCAGCGGCTGAAGCCATGAAGTCTTATCCCGAAGTACGCTGGAGCGATTATTCAGCTTCTGCTTTGGCCGGAGCCTTGGCAGGAGCTGCAACAGTAACCTTGCCGCCGGCAGCTTCGATAGCTGCAACCGCAGCCTTGGAAGCACCGTTGACCTGGATATCGATCTTCGCAGTGATGGTACCTTTGGCCAGCACACGAACGCCGTCCTTGATCCTGCCGACAAGACCGGCAGCCTGAAGAACGTCAGCTGTAATCGGTTTTTTGGCATCGATCTTTTTGTCATCAATGGCTTTTTGAATGCCGCCAACGTTTACCGGTTCAAATTCCTTGCGGAAAAGGTTTGTAAAACCGCGTTTAGGCAAACGACGATAAATCGGCATCTGTCCGCCTTCGAAGCCTTTGATGGCAACGCCGGAACGTGATTTCTGACCCTTGTGACCGCGGCCACCGGTTTTTCCCTTGCCAGAGCCGATACCGCGACCCACACGAATGCGGTCTTTGGTAGCGCCTGGATTATCAGAGAGCTGATTGAGTTTCATTTTACTGTTCCTGAAATCAATTTTCGAATGATGCCGTTAACCGGCTTCTTCGACGCGCACCAGATGGTGGACTTTGTTGATCATGCCGCGAACTGAAGGCGTATCTTCCAGGGTGCGGGTTTTATGCATTTTGTTCAGACCAAGACCTTTGAGGGTCGCACGTTGATCGCCGGGGCGGCCAATCGGGCTTTTGATCTGTGTCACGGTGACAGTTGCTTTGGCTTTTGCCATTATGCTTGCTCCTGAACCTCTTCCGTACCCTTGGTACGGCGTCCGACGATTTCACTGACTTTCTTGCCACGACGGGCCGCGACGGAGCGCGGAGACATCATGCCTTCAAGTGCGGCGAAAGTCGCCTTGATCATGTTATAGGGGTTCGAGGTCCCGATCGACTTGGTGACCACATCCTGAACGCCCAGGGTTTCGAAGATGGCACGCATTGGACCACCGGCAATGATGCCGGTACCCGCCGGGGCTGCCCGCAGAACCACACGACCAGCGCCGAAACGACCCTTGACGTCATGGTGCAACGTACGACCTTCGCGCAAAGGCACGCGGATCATGTTGCGCTTGGCAGCTTCAGTTGCCTTGCGGATTGCTTCAGGTACTTCCCGAGCCTTGCCGTGACCAAAGCCAACACGGCCTTTTTGATCACCAACAACAACCAGAGCTGCGAAGCCGAAACGACGGCCACCCTTAACAACCTTGGCGACGCGGTTAATGCCAACAAGCTTGTCGACGATTTCACTTTCGCCACGTTCGGCGTTATATGAAGACATACTTATTTTCTCCCGCGCTTAAAAATCGA